>Ga0134126_10000183_pt1 | contig 82704 bp, 71 predicted proteins | sample KB31752_FD_96881 | JGI IMG/M metagenome (GOLD analysis project Ga0134126, IMG submission 96881) | Terrestrial soil microbial communities with excess Nitrogen fertilizer from Kellogg Biological Station, Michigan, USA - KB3-175-2 | ecosystem: Environmental > Terrestrial > Soil > Unclassified ...
CATGAAACGGCCGGGTAACGTCACGATGGGACTGCCGACGGCGAACGCCTCGTAGGCGGTGTTGCCGCCTCCGAAATGGATCGGGTCGAGTACGGCGTCCGCCAGCGCCAGCAGGCTGAGGAAGTCCTCCGGCGATTGGCGTGGCAACACGACAACGCGATCCGTTCGTTCGCCGAGGACGCCGCGCAAGCGCTTCATTAGCAGTTCGATCCAGTAGTCTTGATGGCCGGCGATGAGGACGATTCGCCCCAGGGGGTCGGCCCGAAGGATACCGTCGAAGAGGCGGTCAAGCTCAGGATGGAGTTTGAAGAGACTCTGCGGGCACAGGTATAGGTGATCGTCTTGGGCCAGACCGAAATAGGAGCGCGCGCGGAAATGATCGGGCAGCCGAAGGCGATGGTAATAGGTGGGCAAGTTTTCCAACTGCACCAGGCGCTCGCTATAGTGTTCGCCAGCGTCCGGTGGTTCCAGGTCGCGCGCGGAAAGGAAATAATCGATGGTGGGGATGCCCGTCGTCACCGGATGCCCCCAGGTAATGCACTGCACCGGAGCCAGTCGCGCGAAGGCCAGGAAGTAGGTCCAGGCGTCCATGCCGATGTCGGTATAGAACAGCACATCCAGCCGCTCGTCGGCGATCTGCCGCCGGGCCTGCTCCAGCTGAAACGGAAGTACAACCGTGGCATCGGCTCCTTCGCGGATAAACCGTCGCCACTCGTCGTCCGCGCGGGGGAAGGTGAAAAGGGTGATATGAAATCGATCCCGCGCCAGGTTGCGAATGATACCAGCGTTGAGCTTGCCGATGGTGTGGTTGTAGAACGACCGCGAAATAAAGCCGATGCGAATGCGGCGCTCGGCCTCCTGAGTGGGGGGCGTCAACCCTCTGAGAGCGCCGGCGCAATGCGGCGCCGTCCAACTCAGCGACGGCGTGGCGCGCGCGAGAATGTCCGCGGTTTCGGCCATGATCGCACGATCGTTCATCCCCTGATAGGACAAGTAAAAGAGCAGGTTGCTCAGCTGGCGAACGGGATCCTCAATGACCAACTTCTCCTCGCGCAGGCGGTTCAGATTCTCCTCAATGCGGCGGCGGTGGCGATGGACCTCGTCGAGCGATTCGGGAATGATGGGCAGCATGAGCGCGGAGAGCAATTTGAGGGCGTCGGTGGGCGCCTGGCCAAGAGCCTGTTCAAAGCTGACGACGGCCTCGGCGTGCCGGCCCTGCTCCTTGAGGAGCTTGCAGAGGTTGGCGCGAGCCTCGGCATGATCGGCATTGAGCCGCAAAGCTTCCTGATAACATTGCAGCGCCTCCGGCAAGCGCTCCAGGCTCCACAGCACATTGCCGATATTGTTGTGCGCTTCGGCGGCCTTGGGGTCGAGGCGCACGGCCTCATGGAAGCAAGCCTGAGCTTGATCGAATTGGCCGAGAATTTGATAGATGATGCCCAGATTATTGTGGGCGGCGGCATAGCGTGGATCGAGGCGAATCGACTCCTGGAAGCAGTCGGCGGCCTCCGGGTACTTGTTCTGAGCCAGGTAGACAATACCGAGATTGCTGATGGCCACGCCGTAGCTCGGATTCAGCCGGATGGCCTTCTGGAAGAAGACGACGGCCTGTTCCAGCTCATGCTGATTAAAGGCGAGAATGGCCGCGTGATTATAAGGCTCGGCGAAGTTTGGCCGAAGCTGCATGGCCTTGAGAAAGCATCGCAGCGCCGAGTTGACCTGACCCAGGGTCTTCAAAACCAGCCCCAGATTGTTATGCGCCTCGGCATAGTTCGGATGGAGCCGCAGCGCCTGCTCAAAGCACGCCTGAGCCTCCGGGAAGAGGTCTTGAGCGCGCAGCACTTCGCCGAGATCGTTGTGAAACTCCGCGCGCTGGGAGTCCAGCGCGATGGCCTTGCGAATCGCTCCGGCGGCCTCGTCGTTGCGGCCGGTCTGATGCGAGGCCACGCCCAGCAGATGCAAGGCATCAGCGTTGCGCGGATCGTCGGCGAGAATGCGCCAGTATAGACGCCGGGCCTCGCACAACGAGCCGGCCTGATGGTGTTTGAGCGCTTTCGCCAAAGTTCCCGCCGTGGAAGGCATGGGGACGATCCTTTCCTTACAGAATGAACCACTACAAGCCCGGAGCGCCAGCGACGGGTTATCAGACCCAGAACCCGTCGCTGGCGCTCCGGGCTTGTAGATTAGGCCAGTGTGCGCACCGTGGAGACCGTATCAATCGGTGGGATCACGCCGTTGCGTTCGAGAGCGACGGCTTCGGGACGAGCCTCCTGAAAGCCTTCGCGCAGGGTGCGCAGCACCGTCAGCGCTCCGCGCACCTCCTCGATGCCGCCCTGCCCCAGCGAATGCAGCACATATTCGTAAAGCCGCAGAATGTTCGTTGTCACCGGATCACCGTCGGCGACGACGCCGGAGGCCAGACCGCACACGATCATCCGCGCCTTGTTCAGCAATGGCTGAGCCGCTTCTCGATCCTGGCGTTCCAGCGCGGCCACGACCTGCTCGCAGCGCTCGACGGCTCCATCGAACAGGGCCAGCAGCATGTCGATGCGTGTCCAGCACGGAGAGGGCTGCTGGACATATTTGGCGTAGGGGTTCATGATCGACCTTCATCCACGAGGAGTTCGAGAGGATACGATTTCAACCGAGTGTGCCGCTGCTACTGCCGTTGCTGCTTGATCCGCTGGGGGAGCTGAAGCCGGTCAGCGAGGCGCCCAAGGTGTTGCCGGCGGCCTGCAACTGCGCGATGGTCGATTCCATCTGAGAGAATTCGGCGAGCAGCGTTTGCTGCTGCTGCTGCATGTTGGCCTGATCCTGGGCGATGGTCTGCTTGATGTCGTCGGCCTGGCTTTGCAGAGATTGATTGATCGTCGCCAGCTGGCCGCTGACGGGATCGAGCAACTGACTAAGTACGTTGCCAACGTGGACGCCGATGCCCTGCGTGACGGTGACGCTGGCCTCGGGAGTGCCCGTGATCTGCGCCGGCGTCAGCGTAGAGCGAACTTCCAGGCCGCCCGTATTGACATTGCTCGAATTGCTCGTCAACAACTGGCCGTTGCCGGTGGCCGTCTCGGTGACACCATTGACGAGGAAGCTACCCGCCACGTCTTGGCCGAAGGCCGACTCGGTGCCAGCGAAGCCGAGCGCGCCCAGAGCGTCGCCGCTGCCGATGGCCACCTGCGAGGTTGAGCCATAACTCTGCGAGGTCAGCACAAGATGGCCGCCACCGTCCACGCTGGCCCCGATCGAAACGCCGACGAGTTGGGCGTTGATGGCCGACTGCACCTGCTGGGCCAGCTGCTGTTGCGTGTAGACGCCGGCCGCCAGCGCGATGGGGTTGGACGTATGGCCATCCACCGTGAGGGCGAAGGTGTCGTTGCTGCCGGTGGTAATCGTCGTCGAGGCGGCGAGAGGATTCGTGGCTGAAATACCGCCCTGCGTGGCTGCTTGCGTGATCTGTACCTGAATCGGCACGCCGGCGGCCTTCGTTTTATTGCCCGCGAAGATGAACTGCACGGCGTTGTTCGTCGATTGGCCATCGAGTACGAACAGACGGCGCACATCGTCGGACGAAACGCCGGTCAGCTGGCCGCTGAGCGCCTGCGTGAGTTTGGTGTCATCGACAGCCAGGGTGCCGTCGGCGTTCAGGGTGACGCCGACGGCGGCGAGGTTGTTCGCCAGCTTGTTGACGCCGGCGACGACGCCGGTCAACGACTCGGCAACATTGTTCTCGATGGTGGTGGCGTCGAAGTTGCCCAGCAAGATGCCGGCCTGCTGCGAGTTCGGATCATAAGTGCTGTTCTGGTTGATGAAGCCGATGAGGTCGTTGTAGGCGCTGACGAAACTATCAACGGCCTTGCCGGCGGTTGACGTGTCGTTGGCGACCGTCACATTGACCGTCTGCGTGGGATCGGCCCCGACCAGATTCAACGTGATCCCATTGAAGACATTTTGAATCTGGTTGGTCGAACTATTAACAGTGAGGGCGCCGCCGCCGGAGCCGAGCGTGATGGTGGCGTTCGACGCGGCCTGCACGTTGGGATTGAATCCTTTGATAGTGAAGGTATCACCCGTTACCAGCGTGCCGGTGTTGAACTGAACCTGAATACCCTGCGCAACCGTCTTCAAGACGCCGGCATCGCCGGAATTAAGAGTGATGGTGCCGGTGTTCGCGCCGGTGCTATCGGCGTAGGAGAGGGTGATGCCGTCGCTAGTACCGACAGTGCCGCCATTGGTGATGGTGAAGGTATAGGCGTTGTTGCCGGCGCCGGTGAAGCCGCCGCTGCCGCTGTTGGCCGTCGGCGTCGAGGTGCCACTGTAACCCGCGCCGGTGACGGCTGCGCCGATCGAGGGGCTGCTCAGTTCCGGGCGCAGGGCGCCGCCGCCGCTGGCAGCGAGTCCGTTCGTGATGGTGATGGCGTTGGCCGTACCGCTATTGTTCGCGGTCAGCAGCAGGTGATAGCCCTGCGACGAGCTGCCGTCGTTGATGACGTTGGCCGTCACGCCGGCATGAAGACTGTTGATCGCGCCGGCCAGGCCTTGCAAGGTGTTGTTGGTGTTGTCGATGGTGATGGCGTTGATCGCGCCGGTGCCGACCTGGAACTGAAACGTACCTTGGGTGATGGCGCTCGAAGCCGAGTCGAAGCCCTGCGAGGCAATCTCATGCGCCTGAGCCAAACTGTTGACCTTGAAGCTGTAGACGCCCGGCTGCGCGCCGCTGGAGGCGGAAGCGGTCGCCAGGTTCTGGTTGCTGGAGGTGGCCGTGCGCGCGTCGAAAACACTATGAAACGTGCTGGAGAGACCGCTGGCCTGCGTTTGCAGAGCCAGGAGTTTGGCCTGGACGGTGTTGAAGGCCGTCTCTTGCTGAACGATCTGAGCCTGCTGGTTTTGCAGGTTGGTGATCTGTTGCTGCTGAACGGCGAGCAACCCCTGGATCAGTTTGTTGGTGTCCAGACCGCTGGCCAAGCCCTGAAACGAGATGCCGCTGCTGTTGAGGCCGGTCACGCCGGTTCCGCTGGCGCTGCTTGTTCCCCCCGACGAATTGGTGTTCGTGCCGCCGAGGGCGCTGCTGGCTGTTGGACTACCGATCGACGAGAGCGACGACATGGATGAATTCCGCGGGTGGGTGAGCGGGGGCGTCCGGCCCCCCTCGAACTATACCGAACGAAAATACGAATCACGAAAACACGAACGGACGAAAACACGAAATCGGAAAACCAAATCAGTCTTTTGTTGCCTTTCCGGTTTTATTCGTGTTTTCGTTCTTTCGTGTTTTCGTGATTCGATCCCTCCATTACTGCAACAGCGTCAGCACGAGCTGCGACAGTTGATTGGCATTCTTCAGTACCTGGGTGCCGGCTTGTTCCAGCACCTGGCTCTTGGTGAAGTTGGCCGTCTCCGAGGCGAAATTGGTATCGCGGATGGTCGATTCGGCGGCCGTGGTGTTCTGCAACGACGCTTGCAGGTTGGTCGAGGTCGCTTGCAGGGTGTTGGTCTGGAACGCGCCGAGCGTCCCGCGCAGATTCGACACGTCGCTAATGGCCTTATCGACGACCTTGAGAACCTCGGCGGAGTTGGTCACGTTGGTGACATCAATCACGTTCAGGCTGGCGAAGACGCTCGATACATTCTGACCGATGCTATCCGAGGCCGTGCGCTGAATGGACAAGCTAGCGGACTGGCCGGAGTTAGCGCCGATCTGGAAGATGAGGGCTTTGCTGGCGTTGACCGTAACCGTGGTGCCGGCCGCATCGCTTGTAAAAGGATTGCTCGCCGCGTTGGTATAGGTGGTGGCGGAATCCGGGGCGACCGTGATGGACAGGCCGGACGCGGTCCCACTCGTGGCGGTCAGCACATTGCCGTTACCCGAGGCAGCTTGACCGGCGATGGTGCCGGCGATATTCGTGCCGTCCACATTGGTTGCCCCCGAAGTCAAGCCCGTGACACTGCTTGTTCCCGCGCTGGAGGACACGCTGATGGTGTGGCCGGTGCCAAACTGCGTGGAATAGAGGATAATCTTGTTGGCACCGTTATCGACGGCCTTGACGCCGGTCTGCGCCGTGACCGCGTTGATGGCGTTGATTTGGCTGTTCTCGGTGGAATTAGTGGCGATGGCGATGCCCACGTTGTTGACGACCAGCGTTTCGGCGGCGCCATTCGTGACCGCGTTGGCACCCGCGGTCAACGAGGCGGCGGTGGCGGCGCTGGATACCGTGGCGATGTAGGTGCCGGTGCCGACGGTGCCCGAGGCTGCGGCCGTGTACAGAGCATTGCCGGTCGTGGCCGTGGCGGCGTGGCTGCCGTCGAGCAGCTGATTGCTGCCGAACTGCGTCGAGGTGGCGATGCGCGTAATGGTACTCAGGGCGTTGCTGATCTGCGCTTGATCGGCCGCCAGCGTGTTCGAGTCGTTGGCGCCGGAGTTGGCCGCGTCCACGGCCAACCCGCGAATCTGCAAGAGCAGCGCGTTGGTCTCGTTGAGCGCGCCTTCCGCCGTCTGCACCACATTGGTGGCCTTGGAGGTGTTGGTGATGGCGGTGGACAGACCGCTGATCTGCGCCCGCTGCTCCTCGCTGATGACCAAGCCGGCGGGATCATCCGCGCCGCTGTTGATGCGTAAACCCGACGACAAGCGCTGCAGCGAGGTGTTGAGCGCGTTGCTCGTGTTGTTCAAGTTGTTCTGCGCGACCAAAGAACCCAGATTGTTGATCAGAGACAGCATACCTTGTTCCTTCTCCCGCGTTGGAGGATGTTCGACCCACCGTATAACCCGCCACGTCAGCGTGGTTGTCCTGTCTTATCGAGCTTCCCACGTAAAACTTGCTTGCGAAAAGATATGTTCGACTCTTCACGTCTCGGCAAGATGCCCCCGATCGATGCAATATGCGCAATCGGGATAATCGGAAGAACGCCCACTCCCGTTTACGTTTCGCGGCGACCTCCGCGAAACGTAAACGGGATCATGCACCAAGGAGAGCATCAGCGGTCCGATTGATGGTATCCGCCGTGCGCAGCTGACCGGAGGCGAGGCGCTGAACCGTTTCGGCGATGACATCCGCGCGGACGGGCGGAACCTGCTGTAACAGAGCGTTCAGACTGAGCAACTCGAACGACGGCACGAGACCGTAGGCGTCCGCGGACGCGGCCCGCGCGGATAAATCAGTCGATGCCGGAACCCCGGAAGCCGTGCTGTCGGGGCGGACCGCCGGAGTGGTCGAGTTATCGACGGAGTTGATGGGCGTCTGATTCGTCGGGTTCGTAATCCGCATACGGAACTCCTGATGGCGAAGGGCCGGCGTCAGCCGGCTGGTGAAGTGCCCACCAGTTGGGTGATCGTGCCACCAGCCGGCTGACGCCAGCCCTTCGCTTTCTCTCCTCTTATCGAACCAAGGCGCGGAAAGTTGCCTAAATTCCGACCTCAAGAAAAGAATCTCCCGCGACGATAACTCTCCGGAAGTGGGCGACTCTAACGGTTATAAGGATTGAACGGATCATGCAGCCAGGCAAGGCAGCCGATGACGCCGACCTCGGAGACGCCGCGCCAGTTCTCGGAGGCAAGGGCAAGGCGACTTCGCCCCTACGCCGGTTCGTCTGGCCGCTCGTGTGTCTGTTCCAATTGGGACTGATCGCCGGCGCGTTCCAACTCGGTTTGCGCCTGTCTGGGCCGGAAACAGTCGCTCCGGTCGAAGAGGCACCCCAGGAACATTTGCCGATTGCCGCCCCGCGTAGGGGCGAGATCGCCTCGCCCTTGCAGTCGGCCACGGGTCCAGCGGCCCGGAGCGAACTCGACGAGGTGGATCGTCTCCTCCGCGTTGGCCGCTATGAGTTGGGCCTGACCTTGTGCCGTTCGTTCAGCAACCGTGCCGTCGCGGGGCTGGGCGATGCCTTTCAATATCGCCTATCGTTGTGTCTGGAAGGCATGGGCCATTGGGACGAAGCGCTCACGTCCTATCGCAAATTGGCCAGCCATACCGCATCGTCGCGGATGTCCGCCATCGCCCTGCTGGGGCAGGCGCGCATCTGGTTGCGTATGCGCCGACCGACGGAGGGCAAGGCGCTTCTGTGCGATCTCCTGCGCCGCTCCGCGCTGCCGGATTTGCGCAATCAGCCCTTCCTCGCCGACGCCCGTTATCTGCTCGCCCTGGCCATCCCGTTGGAAATCCTGCCCATCGAGCAGCCGGGGCCATTCAACGACAACCCGGTTAGTCCGCTGACTGCCGATTGGTCGCTGGATCGCGCGCTCGACTGGGATACCCTGCCGAGCCGCGACCGTCAGGGAGCGTCTTCATCCACGCCGAGCCACGACCGTCAGGGAGTGGAGGAATTTCCGCTCCCTGACGGTCGCGGCTCGGCGAAGGGCGAGACATCTGTTCCACCGGAGATCGTCGCGGTCCAACCAGGCACCGCCTCGCTCGTCCGCATCTCGGTAAACCAGATGCCGCTCGCCAGCCTGCTCGACCGCTTGGCCGAGCAAGCTCATCTACGCATCGATTGGACGGCGCGTGCGCGTCAGCAAATTGAAGGGCGTAGCGTGGTGGTCGCTTTGGAGCAAACCTCGCTGACGGACGCGCTGCGCGTCCTCGCGGAACCGCTGGGGTTGGTGTGGACCATTCAAAGCGGAAAGTTGGCCTTTTCCAGCGAGGAGGAAGCATCTCCCGCGGCGCTCAAACTGCTGCGGCTGGATAATGCCCGGCGGGCGCTGCGCGAGGCGGTGCTGCTCTATCAACGTCATCCACTCACGCCGGCGGCATATCTTGAGTTGGGCGATCTGGAAGCGCTGGCGGGCCGGATCGATGAGGCGCTGGCCTGGTATGGCCGGCTCATCCGCGAATGGCCGCGCACCCCGCTCGTTATCGAGGCGCAGTTCAACCTTGGTCTGCTGCACACTCGCCGGAGCGATCGGGCCGCCGCCCGGCAAGCGTTCTATCGCGTCGTCGATCGCGCGCCGGCGCATGAACTGGCGCCGCTGGCGTATTGGCGCATCGGGCGAATCTATCTGGATGAAGGCGATCCACAACAGGCGCTTTCGCCCTTGCGTCGGGCATTACGGAGTGGTCCCGGCTCGCCGACGCACGCGGCGGCGGCGATCACCCTGGCCGCCGCCCATCTGCTGACCGACAATCCGCGCGCCGCCAACACCGTCCTGCTGGAGCATCGCGAATTGGTCAGCCAGGAACATTACCGCAATGCCGCCGCTTTCCTGGATACCCTGGCTCGTTTCCGCGCCATCACGGATCGTCGAATGCGTCAACGCGAATCGAGTGAATTGCTCACCGCCCTGCTGACGGTGCGCGATGATCCCATCGTCGGCCCCAGTGGACTCGTGTTGATGGGGCAAGCCTATCAGGAACTGGGCATGCACGAGGAGATGGTGCGCGTTTACGAAAAAGCATTGCCGAAGCTGCGCGGACCGCTGGCGTCCGAGTTGTTGTTGGCCCTGGCGGATGCGTGGTACGAGCGAGGCGAGTCGGCTCTCACGGCCGACAAACGGGAGGCCGCCCTATCTCTGTATCGCAAAGTGATCGCCGGCGGTCCGTCAAACGGGGCAAGACGCGCCCGCCTGCGCCTGGCGCAAATCGCGCTGACGGAAAAAAAACCACAAGATTGTCTGAAGTCCTGTCGAGAATTGTTACAAGAGAAAACCGGCGTGGACGTGCCCGCCGTGTTGCGTCTGATGGCCGGCGCCTACGAGCAGGCCGGTGAACGCGACAAGGCGATCCGCTGTCTTTCCGGCGAATTGCCCAACTAGCCCGGAGCGCCGGCGACAGGTTTTCCGCCCGTCGTTGGCGCTCTGGGCTGGTGAGTACGAATTACGGCTTGCGTGCGGCGTCTGTCTTTTGTCGTAGTCGCCGCTGTTCCGCCATGAGAAATCGCCCCAGCGTTCGCTCGACGCTCTCGTTCGTGCTGGGATTGGCGGTTGGCAGGAATTGAATGCCGCAATCGAAGTGTTCTCCCTGAGGTTGCAGATGAACAATGCGCGACGGCAAGGCCAGGCTCAGTTCCACCGGCTCCGGAGCGTCACGGCCGATCAGGCGAGAGACAATGGAATCCCCCACGCGCAGGGAGTCGGCCGTGCCGCTCAGCCGTACACGCATCCCTCCAACCGAGAGGTCGAGCAGTTCGCAGGTACACGGAACGAGTCGGCCCGCCTTGTGGAGTTCCACACGCAAGGCATCCTCCGGGGCGAAGGGATGACGATAGGATTGGCGTCGGTTTTCCATAGGCGGACCCGAAAGGCTTGATGAATGGTGAATGATGAATGAGGCCGAGTTCTCAATACATCATTGCCTCAATCATCAGTCCTTTCAAGTCCGCCGTCAAGCGGGATCGTACCACCATGCACATGTTGGCAAGGCATCTGGTCATCCTTGTGGGCATTGGGCTGGTAGCGGCGGAGCCGGCCGGGCCGTCGTTACCCGGCGTCAAGCTGCCCTCCCTCCGTGAACAAGGACCGTCTCTGGGCGAGCAATCGCTGCCCGCGCCCCGCGCGTTGCCAGCCAGTCCGCCGCATGAGGAGCCGGCACCCGCACCGCGCGAACAGATGATCCTCCCGAACACTCCACCGCTCTCGGGATCGTCGCGTGAGGAACCCGCGCCCATGCCGCACGAGCAGAATCCGTCGCCGCCGCGTCTGGCCATGCCCGGCTACTTGCGCGGCGCTCCGCCCGTCGAGGTGCAGACCCTGCACCGCGAGATTGAAGGGCTGAAGATGGAGTGCGAGGCCATGCTGGTCGAAGAAATCGACCTGCTCACCAAAAAGGATCCTCATGCCCCCAAGATCGATGAATCCGCCCGTCTGCGCCGGCGCGTCACTGAACTTCTGACCAAGGCGGCGCAGATGCCCGCGAAAGCACCGACGCAGGCACCCTCGGCGAACGGCCGGCGTAAGCCGGCTGGTACAGGCCAAAACCAGCCGGCTGACGCCGGCCATTCGCCGAAGGAATCCGCACCGCCCGCGCATTCGACGCCATCCGCACCGCCCGGAAAGCCCGCGAAACAAGCGGATAACTCCGGCAAGATACTGACGGATGCACCCGTCGATCCGCTCACGCTGGCGCAGACGCTCTTTCTGGCGGGCGATCACGCCGGCGCGCTGAACCTGTATCGCCAACTCGAAAAGGAAGAGCAGAGCACCGAGGGGCGCATCACGATTCAATACATGCTCGCTTGCTGTCTGCGCAAACTCGGCAAGACGGATGAGGCGTCCACCCTCTATCGCGAGGTGGCCAACTCCGACGGCAACGATGTGCTGGTCGAGAACGCCCAGTGGTATCTGCGCGCGATGAAAGAGCGGCGCGAACTGGAGACGCAGTTCGACGAACTGAGACAGCGCCGGCAAGCCTTAACCCCGAGGAAGCCATGAACGACGCAAGCACGGATTGGCAAGCCGTGTTGCAGACGGCCTACCTTGAGGAAGCCGCCTGCTATGCGCGGGCGGCGCAGCTGGCCGGCGAACTGGTGGCGGCGTGTGGCCGCGGGGAACCGATCGGCGACCAATTGCGCCCCATTCTGGATCTGCTCGATGAGGTTGCCCTTCACGAGTCGCGTATCGCACCGACGAAAGCGAGTTGGGAGCAAGCCGGCCGGCCTACTGGCCCCGAATTGCGCGGCATGATGGATCGCATCGCCGCCTTGATCGAGCAACTGGGCGGTCAGTTGAAGACGATCGAGCAAGCTGCCCGCGAGCGGCGCGAGCGGCTGGCGGTCGAACTTGACGCCTGCAACCGTCGGCGCCAAATGCAACGCGCGTATGCGAGGGAATCGTGAGCGAGTGCTGCCGTGGTGAGCCGCGCGAGAATGCGACGTGTGGTAAGGTGCAACAGGATTGCCGCACGCACCGCACCACGGATTGGGTCGCCATGCCCGCCATCGCCATCGCTTCGCTAACCTCGTCGATTCTTTCCGCCGTGGCCAACACCGCCGGCCATGCTGCCGCGTCGTCAAGCAATGGCAAATCCGCAGCAGCCAAACAAACGGATTCGCACAAGGATTCCTCAGACCCGGCCAACCTCGCGAACGCTTTCCTTGCTTGCCTGGCGAGCGCCGTCGCCGGTGTTCCCGCCGCGACTCAGGCGGCCATTTCCGGCACGGGAGCCGTCTCGGCCACTGGATCGACCAAAAACGTAAAAGGCATCCCGACCGCATCGGCCTCAACGCCATCGTCCGATCAAGCCGTCGCCAATGCGCAGAAACCGCAAGCGGCCACGCCCCTGGCGGCGCTGACCATCGCGCCGGCCGCGACGAAGATTGCCCCCGCGAAACCCCTGCCGATGGCGGCTACTCCTGGGGCGACTGTCGATCATCCCGCCGCACAACAGACGAAGGTCGCGATCGTTCCCGGTTTGTCGGGCGCAACCGTCGCTGCTGCCAAACCTGGGACGGCTGGAACGATTTCTACGGGAGTGCCTGCGGTCGGCCAGCCGTCAATCGCACGCCAGACGACTCCCGCCGCGAATAAGGAGCAACCGGGGCCGACCAATACCCTTCCCGCCCTCCTCAGCATTCGTGTCCCGACCCTGCCTGCGGCGTCCGATGCGGCCAGCATTCCCGCCACGCCAACCGCAACCGTTCCCGCGCCGGCGGCCATCCGAACGGCCACGGTAGCGCCCACCGACGTACATACTGACATCCCGTTGTCACCATCCGTCGGGGAACCGCGTGAATTCGGCTTATCGCCCACGCTTGGCGCGGCGGCGACGATGAAGCCCCTCGTGAAAACCGGCTCGGCCTTCGCGCTGGAACCTTCCAACCACGATGAGCGCGGCGAGACACGACAGCCATCGGCCACGCCGACCCATGCCCTTCAGGAACCGGCCGCGACGGGAACCATCGCCGCTCCCGCAGCGGCGTCTGCGCCGACGGTGCCATCGAGCGGCGCTGCACCGATTCCTCCGATCGCGGATCAACTTACGCAGGCGATCATCACCCGCGCGGATGTGGTCAACCACGAGGGGCGAACCGATTTTCATTTGCGTTTGGAACCACCGCAACTGGGCACGGTGCAGATTCACCTGACCGCGACGGATCACTCGATTTCGGCCCGCGTCGTGGTCGCGCAGGAAGGCACTCGGCAATTGATCGAGGGCCAGGCCGACCAGCTGCGTCAGTCGCTGGCGAATGCCGGCGTATCACTGACGGGCTTCGACGTGACACAAAATGGCGGCGGCTCATCCGGCGGCGGACGGCAAAACCCTGAGCCGCCCATGCCTCTCGTGTTGCCTCACACCGCGTCGTTTTCGCGCCCGGCGGTCGCGGTCAAACTACCCACGCGCAGCGCGACGAATGGAATCGACATTCTGGCCTGACGCCGAATGTCTCGCTCATTGAGAGGAGAAGGTTCATGGCAATCCCTGGTATTGGCGGCTCCCAAACGTCGTCTCCGCCGAGCGCGGCATCCTCGCAGCCGATGATTAATCAGCAACAGTTTCTTCAATTGTTGACTGCGCAGCTCAAAGCTCAAGATCCCATGAACCCAGTCAGCGCCACGGACTTCACCTCGCAACTCGCTCAGTTGTCGTCGCTCAGCGGCATCGAACAACTCAATACGAGTATTCAGCAGATGCTGCAACTTCAGCAACTCAGCCAGGGAGCCGCGCTGATGGGCAAGACGGTGACGTTCGCCCAATCGGGCACCAACCCGTCCGGTAAGGGCATTGTCCAGGGGGTTGCCGTGCAAAACGGACAACTCCAGATCCAGGTCGGCAAACAGCAAGTGCCGATCGCCCAGATTAACGGCATTGTGCAAACACCAAACTAAAAAATCCGAAATACGAAATCCGAAATACGAAAGAAATCCGAAATACGAATCAACAAATCCAAAACCGAAAGAACGATAGATGGTTTTGATTTTTGAGTTTTTCATTTGAGATTTCTTTCGGATTTCGGATTTCGGATTTCGGATTTCCCGCGCCGCGGGTGAGGATTTCCCGCGCCGCGGGTGAGGATTTCGGATTTTTATTTGAAGCACCAGGAGATACACCCAATGGCTAGTTCTCTACTCGCGGGCGTTTCGGGATTGCAAGCCAACCAGCAAATGCTCAATGTGGTGGGCAACGATCTCGCCAACCTTAACACCACCGGCTTCAAGACGCAATCATCGCTCTTTTCGGATCTTCTTTATCAGACACTTTCTCCGGCTTCCGCTTCCCAGAACGGTGGCGGGACAAACCCGCTGCAAGTCGGCTTCGGCACCATGACCTCGACCCTCGAAACCAACTTCACGCAGGGGGCGCTGACAACGACGGGCAACCCACTGGATGTGGCCCTTCAAGGGCAGGGGTTTTTCGTCGCCAACAACGGAACCCAAAACCTGTACACGCGCGCCGGCGCATTCAACATCGATGCCGCCGGCTATCTCGTCGATCCGGCGACCAGCTTCAAAATCCAGCGAACCGGCACCGTCGGCGAAGGATCGGCCACCAGTCCCGCCTTCCAGACGGCCAGCGTCAGCGACATCAAAATCCCCCTGGGAACCGGCATTCCAGGGCAGGCCAGCACCAACGTCACGCTGCAAGGTAATCTCAGCGCGCAGGCGCTTGGCCCTCTGGCTCAGACCTTGACTACCGCGGCAACCTTCCAGAGCGGCGGCTCGCCCGCCACCGGCACAACGACGCTCAACAGCCTCGCCGACAATCAGAGCGCCTATCAAGCGGGCGATTCGATTGTGTTACAGGGCACGACCACGACGGGTGCCGCAGTCAATGCCACGCTCGCCGTCGGCCCGGCAACCACGCTCAATGATGTCCTCGCCGCCATCAACACGAATTTTCCCGGTTCCACGGCCTCGCTGGACAGCAGCGGCAATGTGGTCATCCAGGCGAACACAACGGGACCGTCCAAGTTGCAACTGAGCATCACGGACGCCGTGGGCAACCAGGGGGCGAGCAGTTGGGGTAGTCACGGATTGCAAGCGACGACAATGGGGCAGAACGGCGACACGGTCAACGGTGCCATTCAGGTCTTCGACTCGCAGGGCACGGCGCACAATCTCTCGCTGACGTTCCAGAAACAGGCTCCCAATACCTGGAACTTGACGGCGTCCATTCCGGCCTCGGACGGCACCATGATTAACGGCACCGTCACGGGCATCACATTCAACAGCGATGGTTCGTTCCGTCAAGTAAGTGGATCGGGCAGTATCTCCTTCCAGATCATCGGTCTGTCGGCACCACAAACCGTCGCCCTCAATTTCGGCTCGCCCAATGGTTTCAACGGCGTGACGCAGTTTGGCGGCCCCTCGTCGGCAGCGGCGACGACTCAAGATGGCTATGCCGCCGGCACCCTGTCCAGCGTCTCCATAACGCAGGATGGCGTCGTCAATGGCATATTCACCAATGGTCGAATCTTCTCCCTGGCCCAGTTGGCCGTCGCGCAGTTCACCAATCCAGCCGGTCTGAACCGCGAAGGACAGAACTACTACAGTGCGACGATTAATTCGGGTGTGCCGCTGATTGCCGGCGGTCAGGCCGGCGGGCGCGGTTCCATCCAGGAAGGCTCTCTTGAATCGTCGAATGTGGATGTGTCGCTGGCGTTTACCCAACTCATCACGGCGCAACAGGGCTATCAGGTCAACGCGCGATCTATCTCGATCGGCACCCAGGTATTGCAAGATTTGGTGAGCATTATTCGATAACCAGTGTTCAGTGTTCAGTTTTCAGTGTTCAGTGTTCAGTGTGAAGAATAAGGGGCAGCAACCAATTGTGAGTGATTCGCTGGTTCTGGCTACTGAAAACTGAACACTGAAAACTGAAAACTGAAAACTGAAAACTGAACACTTAACTTAAGCCCTCTTTTTCGGCTCCGCTATCTCCTTGATGCGAATGGCGAAGCAATCATCGACAACAACGACTTCGCCGCGCGCCAGCAAAAACCCCTGAACCATGAGATCCACGGGTTCGGAGACGGAGCGGTTCAGTTCCAGCACCGAATTGACGTTGAGGTTGAGAACCGAACTAATTGGCATCGTCACACGTCCCAACTCGGCCGTGACGCTGACGGTGACATCGAGAAGACGGTCCAGGGGCGCGGCCGTGCCCGGCGTCGCGGGAGGAGTCAGCTGCGCGAAATCGGCGACGCGCGCCACCACATCGGAACGGGCGGAGCGCCCGGCCGTATCCGCCCCCTTCAGGGCCGCCGAGGGATGAACGGCACTCGCTTGCTCCGGCGCACGCGTTTCGGTCTCAGTCGTTGGCATCATGCCTCCTCACTCTCGCAGAGATTCGATCTGTAGCGATTGCCGCGAACCGACCCGGCCTGGCCAGCCCCGGAACTTCGGGCGATCGTCCACGCGGGCGATGAGCGGCTCAGAGACGCGCTGATTAAGGATCAGCAAATCGCCCGGCACCAGGCCGGCCAGCTGGGTGATCGGCAATTCGACCTTGCCCAGTTCCACTGTCACTTCGATCGGCAGTTCACGGACCAGCGATTCCAGTTTGCGCGGCGTGTCCTGTTCGCTCAGCGTCTGCACGGCGACATCGGCGCGGGTGATGCGCTCATGCAGTGGCTGATACGAAGCCAGCCAGCACCAGTCCTGCTCGCCGAAGGGACCGCGCAGGGTGAACGTGCATTGCACAACCTGGCCGACCTTGGCGAACAGCCGCGTCCAGCGCGGCGACGGTTCGCGTTCGCCCACGGTCAACGGAATCGGCGTCGATCCGGTCCACGTCTCTTGCAGGACGGCGGCCAGCAGGTTCTGCATCAGATATTCACACAGCGATAGCTCAACGACCGTCAGTTCGCGGTCGGCCGGCAACTCGGTCAGCGTCTCACCGAGCGCGCCGTTGACCAGGGCCAAGGCGAGCGGACGCGGCCAGATGAACAGCATGCTGGCCGGTTCGCCAGTGAAGGCGAGGCGATGGCCGATCGTGGCGTCAGGCAGCCGCGCCAGCATCTCCGCCGGCGGCGCGCTCTCGATGTCGCGCAACGCCAGTTCAATGCGGAAGGGCAGATACTGCGCTCCCTTTTCCGCAGACAGTTGGCCGGCGGCGCGCAGCCAAGCCGTCAACCGTTGTTCCAGCGTCCCGGCCGGACGATCCGGCTTGCGAAAGTTATAAGGCTTTAGCGTCATTGCACCACGAATTCTTCAAAGAAGATATCGAGGATCTTCTCCGAACCGTCGGGGAAGAGTTCCTTATTAAACTCGTGCCAAATCTCGCGGCGCAGCTTGTTCACGCCCGGAGCGCCACTGACCTCCAGGAGCGATTTGTCCGACAAATGACTGATAAGCCAATTCTTCAACAGCGGCTTGTTCTTGCCAATCAAATCCGTCATCACCTTTTCATCGTGGTCATCGACGACGAGAAGCAATTTGACGCGTAAATAGCGCGTTAAACGATCTTCATTGAGATTAACGACGACATCGCCGAAATTCACATAGGCGCGCTTGGGCGTTTGCCCGTGTCCATGACTGCTCTCGTCCTTGGCATGACTGTCCTTGGTCGGTGCGTGCATGAGGAGGTAGGGCACGGCCACGCCCGCTGCCAACGCCATCAAGCCGCAGACGCCGACCACGATCAGCAACATTTTGCCGCCGCTCTTGGCGGGCGGGGCAGCGTTTTCTTTTGACATGGCAGACGCTCTCCGGTGTCACGGCGAGATTGTGCGTTGGTGTAATCGGTCAAGACACCTGATTCAGCATCGTCTCACGAGACGGCCGACCTTGAGGATCGTTCGGAATTTACGGCGCGAATGGCGGCCGTTTCGATTTTGGCGAACGGCCGGCGTCAGCCGGCTGGTATGGAATCCTACCAGCCGGCTGACGCCGGCCGTTCGCCAAAAGATGTAATCAGGTGTTGATAATACTTGTGCAGATTATCCCGCATCTCCACTTCCTCGACATCTCCGCGCATCACCAGATTGGCGGCGAGGTCTTCGGGCGGCTCTAGCTGCAAGGCTAATAACGTGTGCCACTGGCTGGGCGTCAGCCAGCCGCGTGCTAGAGCGACCTCGTCGAAGCATCGCCGGGTGGTTCGTTGCTCGCGCACGATCGACTGTCGCTGTTCAGTCGTCAACCAGCCGAGACGATACGCCAATCGGCTCGGCATGCCGAAGCGTGAGCCGGCGCGGCGCATGCCCTCACGCGGATAGCGCGGCTTCCACACGCCGCGCTCCGAAAGCCATGCGCTGAACATCCAACCTTCGACCGCGCGAAGAGAGAGCAGATCCGCATCGCTCAGCAGGGAAACCAGCGTAATTTGATTTTTACCCGTGGCCTTGCCGGCGTACATGGCCTGATCCGCAGCGGCCAGAAATTCCGCGGCCGAGTGAGAGTACGTTCGCGGCAAGCACAGCACGGCGCCAATCGACGCGCGAATGACGACGCTATGGCCCTGGCTGTCGAGAGTCTGGCTGTTGAGGTCTTCCCCCAGGCGATCGGCCATCGCCCGCAATCCCTCCGGCGAGGTGTTCTCGACGAGGATACAGAACTCGTCGCCGCCATAACGAGCGACAGTGTCGCCATAGCGCACAGCGTCGAACAACTTGTCGGCCGTCTCCTTGAGAACGCGATCACCGAAGGGATGGCCGAAGCGATCGTTCAGGTGCTTGAAATCATCGAGGTCCAGGAAGACCAGTCCCAGAACCGTGCCGCGTCGCCGAGCGCGGCGAAACTGGCGAAACAGTTCAACCTCGAAGCAACCGCGATTGAAGGCGCCCGTCAGCGCGTCGCGCAGGGATTCCTGATGCAGGTGCAGAGCCTGCTCGCGCCAGTGCTGCGCCTCCTGTTCCGCTTGCCGCTGCTGTTCGAGAATGCGCAGTTTGTCCATGTTCGTCTCGATCGTCAGTTTGACCAGTTCTTCAGCGGCTCGCGCGAGAATGCGCGGGTAGTGTTCGATGACGCCGACCTCAATGTTCATGAGACTGGCGAAGTCGTCAATTTTTTGCGCTATCGGTTCGAGAAAGGCTCTCAATCCCGCTTCATTCAAGTCGTAGTGCCGGTGGGCGAAAACGAGCGTCTCACGCAGCACCGTCGCGCCGCCGCTCAGTTGGAGTTGGGCGATGTGGCTGGCGAACGCCAACAGGCGGGCACGCTCAGCCACGACACTCGGTAGGCCGACGGCCCGCTCGGGGGCATGATGGTAGCGAATGGCCTCGGTAATATCTTCCGGCAGACGCCAGCGATGCAAGAGGACGGCGCCGACATCGGCGTGATTGATGCCCAGCAACCGCTCTTCTTGTTGGCACGGATCGAGAACGCCCTCGCTCTCCGCATAAGCCAGCAACCGCGCCGCGTCGGTGGCATAGACCTGCTGCAAGGCCAGCAAGCCCAGATCGCGCAGCAGTCCCGCCATCAGATCGTCTTCGGGATTGGGTCGGTGCAACTTCAGAGCCAGTTCATGGGCGACGATGGCGCCGGCCACGGACGCTTTCCAGAACGTGTCGAAAGGCGGCTTGCAGGGAAACTGCGACTGCATCACCGGCAACGACAGACTGAGTACGAGCGAACGAACCGCCTTGAGTCCGAGCAAGGCCACCGCCCGATTGATGGACGTAATCGATCGCGGCAGGCCGTAGAACACGGAATTGACGGCTTTGAGGATTTTGCCGCATAAGGCGGGATCGCGATGAAGGACAGCCGCCAAGTCGGTCGGCGTGCAATCGAGATGGCTCGCCTGTTCGAGTAACCGCAAGACAATGCCCGGCGGGCTAACCAGATAGGGATTATCGACAATGCGAGCCAGCAGCGCCTCGCGATGCTCCGGCGAATCAACGGCGGGACTGGGCCGGGATACGATCTTGCGGTCATAAGACACGAATGTCAGATCTTGCGTGACAACGTGGCTAGTCCGGTTAGACATTGCTGGCGTTCTCAGCGATAGAGGGGCGCGTAACTGCTGTTGCTACTTTGGCTCACGGAGCGCGGTTCGTCAAAGAACATCAAGACGGGCCGTGATTTTTCATGCGGCATTTCGTTTGAGGTTGGACGGAAACTATTCTTGTGGGGTCCGAAAAAAAGCTATGCTTCGGCGACAGGCTGAAAAATCGGTGAAAATGCGGTCTTTACCCGGTGGTGGCAGATGGTCGTTATCGGTGGTTGCCTCTTCGTACTCGTCGCCGTACTGGTCGGATTTTCCATGGCCGGCGGTCATGTCGGGGCGCTCATGCACGCATCCGAGTTCGTGACTATTGGCGGTGCATCGCTCGGGGCGCTCATTATCATGTCGCCGCTGAAAGTCATCAAGGATTTGATGCGCGCTGTTTTGCAGCTTATCAAAGGCTCGCCCTACAATAAGAAGGCCTATCTCGAATTGTTCGAACTAATGTACGCATTGTCGCGAATGGTTCGCAAGGACGGCTTGTTGTCTCTGGAATCTCATATCAACGATCCACATAGTAGTGATCTCTTCCAGAAATATCCAAGAATTGGCAAGAACCATCACGCGACGGAATTTTTGTGCAATGGTCTGGCTCTGCTCGTGGACGGTAAGGCGGAGGCGGCGCAGGTGACATCCGCCCTTCAGGATGAGATGAAGGTGATCGAGCGTGAACACCATGCGGCCATTGCCGCGCTGACCAAAACGGCCGACGCCTTGCCTGGTTTCGGCATCGTCGCCGCCGTTCTGGGCATTGTCGTCACGATGGGGGCGATCGATGGTCCCGCCAGTGAGATTGGCCACAAGGTCGGTGCCGCTCTGGTCGGGACATTTCTCGGCATCTTACTCTCCTATGGATTTTTCGCTCCCATGGCGGGCCGAATGGAGTACCTCGGCGAAGAGGAAATGACCTTCTTCCGCGCCATGTCGTCCTCGGTTGTGTCGATGTGCCTGGGTGAAGGCGCCCGTGATGTGGTCACCACCGCGCGGCGGATCGTGGGAACGGATTGCCGTCCCAGCCTCGCGGAAATGACTCAGATTTTCAAGGAAGCGGGCGCGTGACAACATGGCGAACGGCTGGCGTAAGCCGGCTGGTACGTGTCCATCAGCCTATACCAGCCGGCTTACGCCGGCCGTTCGCCCATCTAGTTGGAGGGAATGAATCGTGGCGGGAAAAGGCGGAGGGGCGTGGAAGGTGGCTTACGCGGATTTCGTCACCGCGATGATGGCGTTCTTTCTCGTGATGTGGATCGCCGGTCAGGATGACAAAGTCAAACGGGCGGTGGGATTTTATTTTCAGAATCCCTTTGCCAATTCGGAAGCGGGTATCTCGAAGACGGCCCCGCGGACGGGATCGGTGCCGGAGTTCAGGGTCGCCGGCAGCATTCCCCAATCGGAGAGCATAACACTGGGTCGTGGCCGCAACTCTTATAATCAACGCGATGAGAAAAGCATGGCCACCAAATTGATTGGCAATTGGGTCTTTTCCGACAAGGAAGCGAATAAATACTGGCGCGAGCAAACACTACAACACCGCGTGCTGGCGAAGGAGTCACCGGAAGTTCTCAACAAACGAGACACGGTTGAAAGTGTTGCCAATCAAATGCTGGCTAAGAAACTCAAAGACGAAATTCTGCGCGATGTGCCTCCACAAGCGAGCAAGCTTTACAAGGATCTTTTTTACGAAACAACGGCGGATGTGAACTGGACGCAAATCGCCCAGGATTTGCTATTGCACTATTGATCGGTCACTTTGACGACGATGAGTGACAAGATCGGTCGGCGGATGTCACGATAGCGCCACGGTTGCGCGAGGGGAATGAGTCGCTCCGCCGCCGCGGGCGATAATTGAGACGCGGCGGCGAACTCGGCGGTAGCGTGGTGAGCCTGCGTGGCGGCGCGGGTCCAGGCGGACAGCGTCGGCGTCGGCGTCCACACCACCAAATGCACACGAAACCCCGGTCGTTCCAGCAATGGTCGTATTTGCTCAAGCATCTCGACATGGCGCGGGGTCAGATACGGCGCTCCCTTGCGCAGTGGTTCGTACAGGTCGATATTTACCTGGCCGGCGGATCGCGAGGTGCGCTCAACCGGAAGCTGGCGATGCAATTCTTGCAAGAAATGCTGCAAATGTTCTTCTTCCCCATCAATGAGACGTAGCTGATCTCCCGCTCCAGGATGCTCAACCTGGTTTTCATCTTCGTGAGGATTATAAAGATAATGGGGAGTCGGATTGTTCGTGGGAATAGGGTGCGCCGCCGAGTCGAATAGCCCGGCCATCCCGAAGGAATTCAAGGAATTGACGAAGGAACCCGTACCGTTGGCGAGGTTGATACCGGTCTGGTCCTTGCCCAGCGTGCTGAGGACGATGAACATGGCGAGCAGAATCGTGGCCATGTCCGCGTAGGACATCATCCAACCGTCGGTGTTAATACGGCTTCCGGTTCGCTTGCGCCCAAACAGCATGACGGCTCCTCAGAATTGCCGCGCTAGAACCAGCCAGATGGAATTGTCCTCGCCGACGACGGCAGGCCGGCTGCCAACAGCCAAACGAGCTGGTTCATAGCCTTCCCGTGTCGCCAGGTAGCCGCACAATTTGACCGCTTGGGCGATGTCATCGCTCTGGGCCACCTGGAATTGCAAATCGTAGGGCAGATCATGAAGGTTGACGGCGAGGACATGCAGCAGTCGCACACCAGAGGCGGAGAGACGATCCGCCTTCTCGAACAGCAGGCTCCGCGGCAGATGGATCGTGAAGTTATCGGACAAGCGCCCTGGGATCGCGTTTTCCAGTGCCCGTAGTATTTGCGCGGAGGTATTCGCGGAGGGGTTTTGATACATTGGAGCCATTTCCGCTCCGGATTCACTCCCATGCGCCTGCCGCATACGTAGACGCCATACCACGGAGGCACGCTCCAGCCTGTTTTTTTCGATTTCACCCACGATGCCTCGCCCCCCGGTGCCCTCCAGGAGCGAATTTTTCTTAGCCGCGAATTTCTCCGATTCTTGCGAGGAAAAGGTGATAATGCAGATAAAGCAGGCCATCAGCAGGGTGACCATGTCGCTGTAGGTGATGATCCAGCTGCTGGCGTGGCTCGTTGTCGCGTTTGTGTGTTTGTGGTTGGACATGAAGACGTCTCTGGAAATGCCGCCGGCGGTTTTACGCCGCTTTCGCCTCGTTTTCCCGCGATGTGGGAGCCAAAAACGCCTTGAGTTTCGACTCCACGGAGCGCGGCGCTTCTCCCTCAATCAACGCGACCAAGCCTTGAATCATCAACTCGCGCAAAAGGGTTTCTTCCTTACCGCGATTCTCCAATTTGCCGGCCAGCGGTAGGAAGATCATGTTGGCCGCGAACGCGCCATAGAAGGTTGTCACCATCGCCACGGCCATGCCCGCGCCGATTTTGCTGGGGTCGTCGAGTTCGTGCAGCATCTCAATAAGACCAATCAACGTGCCGACCATGCCGAAGGCCGGCATCGACGCGCCAAGCTGATCGAACATGCGCTTGCCGACGGCGTGCCGCTCTTCGATGTATTGCAGTTCAATTTGCAACACTTCCTCAACCTTCTCGCGCGAGAAGCCATCGATAACCATTTCCAAACCGCGAATGAGAAAGGGATCGTCGATTTCGGCCAACTGTTTCTCCAGAGCCAGCAAACCATCGCGCCGGGCCACCGTCGCCAACGCTGTCAGACGACGGAGTTCGGCGCGCGGATCGGGCAGTTTGTTGAGGATGCAATTCTTGACGATGCCGAAGATGCCAAGCACTTTCTTGGCGGGAAAAAAGATGAACAGCGCCGAGAACGAACCGCCGAATGCGACGAGTGCGCCGGGGATGTCCACGAAATCAGACAGTCTGCCGTGCATGAGGATGGCGGTGGCGATGAAGCCGAAGCCCAGCACGGTGCCGACGATGGTTCCGGTGTCCATGGACGCTCCTTGTCGATGTCGAAGAGGACACGCTTCCTGTATCGACGCCGTGGTCCCTGACACTTGACTGCCTCCTTTCAATCGCTTCAAATTACGCCAATTAGCCCGAAGCGCCAGCGACAGGAAGCCCTCATCGCTGGCGCTCCGGGCTTGTCAACGCCGTCAGAACCACTCAAGCCGGACTTCGCTATAACCGATACAACCGCCATGAGCCTTACAATCCCACAATCCGATGTGCTAAGCCGTCTGCTCGATGTGGCCCAGATGCGCCATCGCCTGATTTCTCAAAACCTCGCCAATGTGAACACGCCGGGCTATCACCAACGCGAAGTGTCCTTTGAGGACGCTTTCGCGCGGGCCTTGGGCAAGCAAGGGGAAAAGGGCGCTCTGGGTGTTACGCCTCGTGTCGTCGAGGGACAGGGTAATGTGGTTCGGCAGGATGGCAACACGGTCGATCTCGACAAAGAGTTGGGCAGTCTGAACAAGAACTCCCTGCTCTACAGTATGGCCACGCAAATGCTGGTCAGCCGCATCAACATGATGCGCAGCGCCATCACGGGTCATTGATGGGACAGAGGGATTGGGGACAATGTGGTCCCCTCCTCTGTGTTTTCGCTTCTCTCCGCGTACAGGAGACGCTTTATGCATGGAAATCCCTTGTTCGCCGCGGCGGACGTCAGCGCGTCGGGACTGGCCGCCGAGCGGCTGCGCCTCGAAGTGGTGGCGAACAACATCGCCAATGCCTTCTCCACACGATCGGCCAACGGCGGCCCCTATCGTCGTCAGGATGTCGTCTTTTCAGCCATTCTCAACCAGCAGGGCGTCGGCGCGTCTAGGCGTGGCGGCAGCCATTCCCCGGCCGGCGGAGTTCAAATCGCCGGTATCGTCGATGACACGTCGGCGTTTCATCGCATTCACAATCCCGGTCATCCCGACGCCGACCGCGATGGTTATGTGACGATGCCCAACGTCGATTTGCCCGTCGAGATGGTGAACATGATTACCGCCAGCCGCGCGTATGAAGCCAATCTTCGCGCCATGCAATTCTTCCGTCAAATGACCGAGCAATCCTATAGCATTCTCCGTGGTCAGGGGTGATCCATGAGCATTTCTCCTGTATCGCCGGGAATATCCGGCGGCACCGCCGCTGCGCCGGCCGTGGGTTTGGGTTCGGGCGCCTTCGGTCGCTTGCTGACGCAGTTCGTCGGCGACGCCGGCGCTCAACAGGCGCACGCGGAGCAGGCCGTGCATAACCTCGTGGCGGGGCGAGCGGACAATGTGCATAACGTCATGCTGGCGATGGCGAAGGCGGATTTGAGCTTTCATCTCGTGTTGGAAATACGCAATCGCCTCAGCGACGCCTATCAGGAAATCATGCGCATGCAGGTGTGAATCCGCTTTCCGCTATCCGCTATCCGCTATCCGCTATCCGCCCAATAGACACGCGGATAGCGGATAGCGGATAGCAGATAGTAGATAGCGGATAGCAGATAGCGGAAAGCGGAAAGCGGATATGCGATTTCTTCGTCAACTTCTGGAACAGCTACGAACCATCTACCAGGGGATGAGCCGGCCGCGCCGCATCGCCTTGCTGGTTCTGACCGGCGTGTGCGTGGCGACGATCTTCGCCGTCGGCATTTTCGCTTTCCAGACCGATTATCAGATTCTCTACTCGGGTCTAAGCCCCGAAGATGCCGGTGCCGTCACCGCCAAATTGCAAGCCCAAGGCGTGCCGTTCCATCTTGGTGCGGGCGGAACGTCGATTCTCGTGCCGGCCGAGCGATTGCATCAATTGCGTCTGGATCTGGCTGCGGAAGGTGTGCCAAGCAAGGGCAAGGGCTTTGAATTGTTCGACGAAATGAACGTGGGCATGACGCCGTTTTTGCAGCACGTCAATCTCGATCGCGCTCTGCAAGCGGAACTGGCCAAGACCATCATGCAGGTCGAGCCGGTCCTGCAAGCGCGGGTACATCTGGTGCGGCCGGAGCCGACGCCGTTCGTGCGCGAGCAAAAACCGGCGACGGCCAGCGTGGTACTCAAACTCAAGCCGGGTGCCGTGCTGCCACGCAACACCGCACAAGGCATCGTGGCGCTGGTGTCACGCAGCGTGGAAGGATTGTCACCGGAGCAGGTAACATTGGTGGACACCAACGGCCACGTCCTTAGCGAGACGCACGGCGACACACCCGCGCCGGTGACGACGCAGATGGAATATCGCCGTGAGATGGAGACGTACCTATCTCACCGTGCCGAGGAGATGTTGTCGCAAGTGCTTGGCCCCGGTCGGGCGGTGGTGCGCGTGACGGCGGAAGTGAACTTTCAGCATCAAAAGACGAAGAAAGAAACCTACGATCCCGAGCAGCGCGTGCTGGTCAAGGAGACGATTACCAATCGCAAGTCGAGTACGGGTGCGCCGGCGAACCGAGGCGCGGCGGGTGCGATCAGCAATCTGCCAGGCAAGTCCAAGTCGGCTTCCTCAACCACGGCGCACCACAGCAACGATAATGAAGAGAACACGGATTCGGAATGGCGGGCAACCAAGATCGAATTGGAAATGGAGGAAGGACGCGGCAATGTCGAGCGCTTGACGGTGGCGGCCCTGCTCGATTTATCGCGGCCCGAAGGCGCGTCCGGTGGGGGTCTGACACTCACGGAGGCGGAAGAGATCATCAAGCAAGCGGTCGGTTTCAAGAAGGGACGCGATGAGATCAAGGTCAACGATGTCAAGCTGGCGAGCGGCGCATCGCTGGAGGGCGTGGAGGCGGAGTATCAGCAGGCGCAGCGTATGCGCTGGTATTTATCGCTGGCCCGCAATGCCTCGCTCGGCGTGGCGGCCCTGGTGGCGCTGCTGATGGGTTTCCTCTATTACCGGCGCTTACGGCCGAAACAGCAAGCTCCAACGCCTGCGGCGGAGGGACGAACCGAGAGCAATCGCCTGGCGGAAATGGCCAAGGCCGATCCCGAACGCTTGGCGAAGGTGCTGGCGCGCTGGCTTGAGCAATCGGAAGCGCCGGCGGAACAGCCGACCACGCGAGCGGCGGCATGAATGGAGTAGGGTGGCAGATCATGGCAACGCGAACTGGGATAGAAAAAGTCGCCCTTTTGCTGCACAGTCTGCCGGCGGAGATCGCGGAGAACGTGCTGGCGGAACTAGGGCCGGCACGCGGTGGACAATTGCGATCTGAATTAGAAAAATTGCATCAGCTAGGGCCTAATCCGGACGGTCTCGACGAGGTACTCCGCGAGTTCGAGGAGATGCTGCGCCAGCCCGACAGCCCTCCGATTGTCAAGGAGGAGCCGCCAACGGCGCGACAGCTCGCCGCCTATCGACCGCCTTCCGATCCGGAGATCGACCTGCCGGAGACGGAGGACGAACCAAGTCTTCCTCCTCTGCCGCGCGATCCGATACGAGCGCTGGACGCGCTGCCGCCCGATCTGCTCGGCGCGGTGTTGCAAGGCGAGCAGGCGCATACCGCTTCTCTGGTTCTCAACTGCATGCCGCCCGAAAAAGCCGGCGAGGTATTGCGCCATCTGACGACGGAAATGCGCCGCGATGTGTCGGTGCGTCTCAGTCGCTTGGGTAGCACTCCGCCGGAGTTACTCGCGCGCATCGCCAGCGCTGTGGTGCAGAAAAGCCGGACGCTCGCGGGCAAGCGGAGCGATACCAGCGCCGACGCCAAGTACGAGAAGATGGCGGGAATGCTACGTTGTTTGGAGAAAACCGAACGCTTGGAAGTGCTGACCGCGCTGGAAGAAAACGAGCCGGAGACCGGTCGGCGCATCAAGGAGTTGCTGTATCAGTTTGAAGATGTGTTGCGGATTCATGATCGCTCGATGCAAAAGCTGCTGTCCGAGATCGATTCCAAGACGCTCAGCGTAGCTCTCAAGGGCGCCAGCGAAGCGATCAGCGAGAAGGTGCTGAATAACCTGTCCAAGCGCGCGCGGGAAACGCTGGCGGAAGAAATGGAGTTTTTGGGCATGGTGCCCATTGCGCAGGTGCGGCAGGCGCAGAAGGTGTTGGTGGATGTGATTCAACGACTGGATCAAGCCGGCGAATTGATGATGATCGAGTGAGAGACCATCTCTTGCTCCCCTCTCCCCTGTACTCGGGGGAGAGGGGTTGGGGGTGAGGGGGAAAGTCTCTCCCCCCAACCCCAACCCCTCTCCCCCGAGTACAGGGGAGAGGGGAGAAGGACGCTAAGCCGCAAGCGGTAACGAGTGGAGATCCTGCATGTTGGAACACGATTCGCCGCGGGTCTTCGAGATCAGGTTTCGCTCTCCGCCCCGGCTCCGCGACATCGTCCACGCCAGCCTGCATATTCCGCTGCCGGCCATCCCGCGACCCGAGCCAGCGCCAACATTAACGACACCGGACCTGGCGCAGATAGCCCGTGAAGAACGAGCGATGATCGAGCAGGTACTGGCGCAGCTGCGCATCGCCGTGGACAAACTCGGCACGCGCTACGATGCGATGACGGCCGAGATGCGGCAAGCGGTGGTCGAGTTGGCGCTGGCGGTTGCCGGTCGATTGGTGTTCGACAAACTGCAAGCCGGTGAGTTTCCCATCGAGGAGATGATGCGTCAGGCTATCGCACGTTTGCCGGCGGCTCCGGCGGTTACGGTGTATCTGCACCCAGACGATCTGGCGCTGTTGCGGCAACGTCTCATGGATCAACCGCTGCTGCCGGCGCGCGAGCCGCAAGTGCGTATCGAGGCGGATGCTGGATTGAATCGAGGCGGCTGCCGAGCGGAAGCGGGAGAAATTCACGTCCTCACCGATTTGGCCGGCGAACTGGCCGAACTGCGCCAGCATCTCTTATGGAGCGCGAGTCATGCTCGATCTGGACCTGGCCCGTCTGCGCCGTGACATTGCACGGCACGAACTGTTCCGCACCAGCGGCGTACTTCGCAGCGCCACCGGCCTGCTGCTGTCGTGCAGTTTGCCGGCGGCGGTCGGCGATCAATGCGTCATCCACACCGCCGACGGCGGAACGCTTCTGGCCGAGGCGATCGGCTTTCACAATGGCGTCGCCTATCTGGTGCCCTACGAACATACCGAGGATGTCCATTCCGGCATGCGTGTGACGCACCTGGGCCGAGGGCTGCTCGCGCCGGCGGGCGAGGGCTTGCTGGGTCGCATCCTGGATGGATTGGGGCGTCCGCTCGATGGGCGCGGTCGGCTGCGCGATTGCGATCTATTGCCCGTGCAGCGCAGCACGCCGCCGGCGCTCGAGCGCGCACGCATCCTCGCTCCGTTTGTTACCGGACAGCGTGCCATCGATTCGCTGCTTACCTGCGGGCAGGGCCAGCGTGTGGGCATCTTCGCGGGCAGCGGTGTCGGCAAAAGTACGCTGCTCGGCGAGATCGCCAAGGGATCGCGCGCCGATGTCAACGTCCTCGCGCTCATCGGCGAGCGTGGCCGGGAAGTGCGTTCGTTTCTGGAAGACTGCCTTGGCGCGGAAGGATTGGCGCGTTCGGTGGTCGTGGTGGCGACCTGCGATCAAGCGCCGCTGATGCGCGCAAGGGCGGCGCAGGTGGCGATCACGATGGCGGATCACTTCCGCGCTCGTGGAGCTAATGTGCTGTTTATGCTGGACAGCCTCACGCGCTTGGCGATGGCGCAGCGTGAACTCGGCCTCGCTCTTGGTGAACCGCCCAGCGCGCGCGGCTACACGCCCTCGGTGTTTCAATTGCTGGCGAACACCGTGGAGCAACTCGGCAACGCCGCGACCGGCAGCATCACCGGGATGCTGACCGTACTGGTCGATGGCGACGATCTCGATGAGCCGATTGCCGACGCGACGCGCGGTTTACTGGACGGCCATATCGTGCTGGATCGGAAGCTCGCCGAGCGCGGGCATTTCCCGGCCATCAGCATCGCGCGGAGCATCAGCCGAGTGGCCCGCGAGGTGACGGATGCCGGTCATCAGCAGGCGGCGCGGAAATTACGCGAAATCCAGGCCGTACATGCCGAGGCCGAGGATCTCATTCGCATCGGGGCCTATGTGCGCGGCAGCAGTCCGCAAGTCGATCGCGCGGTCGAGTTGATGCCGTCGGTATTGGCGTTTCTGCGGCAAAACGTCGGCGATCGCACTACGCTCATCGAGACACGCGAACGCATGGACAAGATCGCGGCAGCATGGCCGTTTTGAATCAAAATCCTCACCCGCTGCGCGGGAAATCCGAAATCCGAAATCCGAAATCCGAAATCCGAAAGAAATCCCAATCACCAATAAAAAACAAGAAAAAACATCGAGTCGGGACGTTTTGTTTTGGATTTGGTGTTTGGATTTTGAGATTTCTTTCGGATTTCGGATTTCGGATTTCGGATTTCGGATTTCCCGCGCAGCGGGTGAGGATTTCCCGCGCAGCGGGAGCAGTGGAGCCATTGTGAAACGATTTCACTTTCGCCTGGAACGTGTGTTGTCCGTGAAGGTGCAGCGCGAGCGGTTGGCCGAGATGCGCCAGCGGCAGGCGCAAGCGCGGCGCGAGGAAGCGCGGGCGGAGTGCGTGCGGATCGAAGAGCAATTAAACCAAACCACGGCGAGCGCGTCGGCGAAACTGCGGGCGGCGGCAATCCTGGGAACCTGGCAGGCTCATTACGCCCAGGCGGTCGCGCTGGGCGAATTGCTGGCGGCGGCGCAGCGGCGCGCCGACGAGGCCGAGGCGCAGTTGCAGGAAGCGAACCGTCTGCGTATACAGGCATCCCTGGAGGTCGAGGCGTTGCGTGCGCTCCGCGCGCGCGAATGGCAAAGCTACCGAAAAGAAGCGGCCCGACAGCAGCAAAACAATCTGGATGAGCTAGGCTTGCGGCGCTGGCTGGCAGCGCGCGAAGAGGGACCGTTCGGCAGTCCCGACGCTCCAGAGGGAGAGAGGCCATGAAGAAATTGCTGATTATCGGCGTGACGAGCCTGATCCTGTTCGGCGTGTCGGCGTCGGCGTCGTATTTCTGGCAACAGAAACAAAAGAGCGAACATGGATCGGAAATGACGGAGAAAATCGACATCAAGCCGAAGGAGACGAGCAAACGTCCTACGACTCCCACTCCGCCGGCCACGGCGAGTCACGGCGACAGCGCCCCGCGCGCCGCGGTGCGTCCCGCTTACAACGGCGGAACCGAGGAAATCGCCCGCATGACCAGCGAACTGCGCACGCGCCTGGCCGCCGTGCGTGAGCGCGAGGAACAACTGAGCGCGCGCAAAAAGCAGATCGAGCTGATTCAGGAAGACATTCGCGGCGAGCGTTCCGCGCTGGATGAAATGCGTACGCAGGTGAAAAATGAGATGGAAGCCTTGAACGATGCCATTCAGGGCGTCGAGAAACAACGCAGCAACCTCGATGATGAGCGTCAGAAAATCACCAAGAATACGCAGGAGATGGAAAGCCGCGTCTTGCAATTGCAGAAGGAAGAGCAGGTTAACTTAAAGAAGATGAGCGGCATGTACAATTCGATGGCCCCGGAGAGCGCCGCCAAGATTCTGCAAAATCTGGCCGATACGGGCAAGATGGATACGGCTGTCAAGGTACTCAGTCTAATGCAGGAAAGGCAGGCGGCGAAGGTGCTGGCGGAACTGACCGACGCCGGCCTGGCGGCGCAGCTGGTCGAAAAGCTCAAGGGGCTGCGCCGCGCGCCGGTGAACGCGGATGGCACCAAGCAATGATTTTGGCCAATGCTGGCCAAGGCTACACAGACCAGCGCGAGTAATCACACTACGGTCCTTGTGGTGAGGGTTCGATGTCTTCCTCACTTTAGCAAGGCAGGCCGTCTTTGTTAACTCCTTCGCCACTCAGGATTTGAGGCTAAAGTCCATGCCATTCGTTCCTGACACCTTTTGTCTTCTGACACCTTTTGTCTTCGTAGCATGGACATCACATTAGGCCACGGTCATTTCTCCGTCAAGTAAAATCGAGTCGCGTCCCCTTTTCCTTCTCCTCTGCCGGTTGCGGCCATGCCGCCAACGCCGTTTGTTGACGGTGCGTGAGCCGTTTCTTCGGCTTTCTTGCCGTTGGCTTCCTCCTGCTTGGGCGAACAGGCCGCTTCGTGGAGCAACTCGCCGTAATGGGACGCATCGGCTGCCTGTTGCCGCAGCTCCTCCAGTTGTCGCTGCGGCAGACTCATGACCGCTGCAAACTCGTGAACGCGGCACGGCTGGATATGGGCCACCAGGCCGCAGACGACCTTGGCCGGCAACGTCGCCATGGTCTGAGGCACTTCCTGCATGATCTGTCCCAGCGGTTGATAGCACTGCCGCCATTCCTCAATGTCCAAGGTGTCGGGATTGACCGCCTCGGCCGGCTTGCCCAAGACGTACTGAAACAGTAGTTTGATCGCCGCTACATTGCCGAGCTTCGCCTGCGCGATCAACTGCTCGGCGATGTGGGCCATGTCCTCCTCGGTGACACGCTTGACCAGGGCCGCGCGCAGCTTGGCCACCCGTCGCGCGAACGGATTGCCCGGTCCTCCGCCATTGCCGGGCGTGAACCGCCCACGTTCATCCCGGCCGCTGGTGGGCTTTTTCTCCGATCCCTTTTCCCCGGTCGCGTCGTTTAGTGTTTGTGGATTTTGCAGAGACGTATTCTCGCACAGAGGGGGCGTACTCATGATGGACTCTCCACGGAGATGCCTTGGTCGGCGGGATGAGAGGCGGAGACCGCTTGTCGCGTGTCTAGCCATCCCACAGTATCGCATCTTTGCATGGATTTTTCCTAGAGGGGTTTGCTCCCTTTTTGGCGAACGACACAGCTCAGTCGCAATCGAGCAATCGCCGTGCGCACCCAGCGTGCCGGCATTCCCACCAAAAGTACTCTTGCATTGCTTAAAAAAGCAACCGGCTCACGCGGGAGAAAACGCAATGACGCGCACTACCGTTCGTCGCGTGGCCGGTCTGCTACAGCATTTGGTTCGGCCTGGTTTGTCCTCAATTCGACTGTAGGCTCTCCCGGCTTTCGTAGTCGGCGATTCAGTTCGTCTTGGTCCTCGGGGTTATCCATGGTCAGTTCAAATACTTGGACCTCTCCAGCACCAGACGTTTTGTTATCTTTCTTGTCCATTGCAACCTCCCGCTAGACCACTTCAAGGCGCTGATCGATTACCCATACGTCATCGTACCACAATTCAATGAAGTAAACTCCTCGTTCGGGAAACAGGCAATCATAGAGGCGAATACAAACAACCGTCGCCTGGACCGCATCTTTGTGCCGGACGATGATCGAACGGAAGAAGTAGCGTCGTCCCGAATCTGCGCGCATGAGCGCAAGCTGAACTTTCCCCGTTTCTTTCTGGTCCGCTAACTGCGCGAAGATCCAAAAGGACAATTTCGCGGGGAACGGTTCCGCGCACTCCATTCGTGCCAAGCCTGCCCCTTGCAAGTCCTTCTGACCGCTGCTCGCGGATTTATCGCTAATATTCTCACAAAGCACGAACGCTTTGAAAATGGGCAAGTTCATCTTTCCGAATCCTCGATCCGATGAAGACGAAAAAAGTATCAGGTGCCTATTACGCTCTCAAAAGGTTCCTGAAACGAATGGCATGAACTTAAGGCGCAAGTGGCACACTGATAACTGGTTACATAGTATTTAGCATCGCTGGCTGGCCAACTCTCTCATAAGCGCCCCTCGAGGGTGATGAAAAATCCTCGGGTGCGGCGCAGGAGTAAACAAATGTTCTCCCTTGAAACCGACAGCCGCAAACTACCATTCTGAAAGCACTTGCGCCTTAATTCCATGCCATTCGTTCCTGACACCTTTTCTTATCCGGTGTAACGGTCGGATGGTCAAAACCGACGAACTATGTGGGAGACGCCGGAGGTTCAAGACGCTGTTCGAGATCTTGAATATACTTTTGCACTCGATCGGCTTCTTGATTACGTAGGTCACGTTCTGTTGCGGAGAGCGAGCGTGGATTCAGCAATTCTCCCAGGTAGGCTTTCGCTACTCGGATGGCTTCAGTTAGTAGCTCGTGATCGTTCATAGGATTCCCCTGGCTGGTGTGATGTTCCCTTAGCCGACATGAAATCATCCCGTACCTCTCCTCCCTGTCAAGCCCTCGGCTCGCAGATTCCCGACGTCCCAACACGGAGTCGGGTGGACTACGAGGCGGTTATTGGTCCTGCTTGCTTGCTGGCGTACTCAGCCACTGCCAGCTTTCTCCGGCGTAAGCCGATGTAGCCGAGACCCGTGAAGAAAGCCGTACCAATTAGGACAAGAGTGGATGGTTCAGGAACAGCGAGTGCCGCCCCCCATTCCGCGTTGTCGTAAAACGCCGCTCCTGGAATATCGTTGAAATAGATTCCCTCAATTGGTGTGTCACTGACAACGCCTAAGAAAGCTGCGTAGAATGGTGTACCAGTCCCAAGCACTGGCCCTGCATATGCGTCGGCCGTTGTAACGCTAACAGATCCCAGTAAACTCCCATCGTATGCATAAACGTCCATCGTGACGCCGACCGGAGGAGTCCATCCGTTGTTAGTTAATATGCTTGGTGCCCACGCCACATTAATACCGAACGAATACGTTGGAGCGGTGAAGATCAAGTCACGGTCTCCCGAACCGAAATACAATTCCCCTCCACTGAAGCCTTGTAATTGATTGCTGAAGAGATCATTCGTCCCAAGGGCAGATGTGAGTACAATCCCATTAGGCCCCTGGTAGTTGTTAAATGTATCTCCTTGGAAAATACCGTCAAATCCCCACTGAAACTGAGGCTGGGCTGCTCCATCAAAAGCGGCTCTGTCCGTGTAGCCGATTACCATTCCGGCCCTAATCTGCGCAACTGAACACAGTTGAAGTACCAAACCTACCATAATGAGAGTCGCTTGTTTCATTTTCTGTACTCACTTTATCAACCGACCTTTCCCAGATGAACGCCATCCGGGAGCATGAATCCAGTCCGAAGATCAAGTTTACCCCTGCGAAAAGCCGTCGGCAACATCTTGCCAGACTGGTCGATCTCCCGACTGCCTGCCCACCGCCCAGACTAGGATTGAGTAATCAAGCTCTTACTCGTCGCGAGACAAGAAGCTCATCAGCTCCGCGTGCAATTCCTTGAGCAATCCCCGGCACACCTTGGTCGCAGCCAGATGGTCGCCCGTAATCGATCTTGACATTCCGCCTGCCAAGCTGGCCTCTGCTGTCGTGGTGAGGACTTTGGCGCGACCCATTGCGACATATGCTTTCAGTAGCACATCCTTCAATTCTGGCACCAAAATAGCAATTGAAAAAAATGGGGACGCTGCCGACAAGTTCTTGTTTGCCAGACAGTTGCGCGGGAAATGGGACTGCTGTCCCTCTCGGCATATTCCCCTGTCGCGCAAACATCGCTTCCTGCAACTGAATAGTGCGACCCAAGGAGTCGCACTTGCTCGACACGCTGCAAGTCGGCGGCGGAGGCCGCCCGCATTTTGGCCGCATCGAACTCCAGGGTGTCCTTCGCGGTCTCGTGGACGCAATCGAGGACGCCGCATACCAGTTCGACGACGGCGGGACTGCCCGGCAGCATGGCACCGAGAGCGAGCTTGGCGGCAAACTTGGCCGGCGCACCCAAGCGCTTGCACAGCCCAAGAGCCTTACCTTTCAAACTCATGGACGTTGAACCCCGCGCGGAGACGACTCGACGGAATGCTTTCCAACCCAATCTACCGTCTTTCTCGTTGTTCGCCAGTCAAGTGCCGCCATTTCCTCGGCACACTCGGAATAATCCTCAAGGTTTCGCCAATCGCTAGACGATAGTCTGCCTACACACGTCTGACAGACGGCGAACTCGCTTTCCGTGGGGTTGCCGCGCTGCCGGTTCGGAGTACGCGGATCATGGTCCCATCGGATAAAGGCGCGCCGCGCAAGGGCGGACTGCCGAGTTGGCTCGTGCTGGGGCTGCTCGGTCTCATGGCCACGGCGGGCGGCATATTTCTGCCGCGAAGTCTGCGCCACGGTGAGGAACCGTCCGTCCTGATGCCAGCGGCAACCCCAACTGCGGACGCGAAGGAACCACTCGATTACAGCCCGCCATCAATGCCGGACCTGCCTTCGCCGCGCGCGATGTTTCTGCGGCTGGGATTGGGGACTATTTTTGTCCTTATTCTGTGTGTCATCACGCTCTGGGTCGGCAAACGCTGGATTCGACCACTGGCCGGATCGCAGGGTGAGAACAAGCAACTGCGCCTGCTCGAATCGCTGTCACTGGGCGGACGCTGCTCGGTGTATTTGCTCCAGGCGGGCGATACCAAGGTTCTCGCCGGGGTCGATCATGCGGGACTGAAATCGCTGCTCACACTGCCGCAATCGTTCGATGGCGCGCTGGCCGAACTGAATGGCGGCACCGGCGCGGACAGTGCGGATGCGGCTTGAATGATTGGACCATTGCTCGCGGGGAAGGGAGTCATCATGGCCGATCCGCTGTCGGTCGTCGAACGCCTCGGCGAATCGGGCGGTTTGCAGAACCTGTCCGCGCCGCTCCAGACGGCTCTGTTTCTGGGCGGCATGGTGCTGTTGCCGGCCCTGCTCGTATGCCTCAGTCCGTTCACGCGCATCATCATCGTGTTATCGTTCGTGCGCCGAGCCGTGACTTCGCAGGACATTCCGCCCAACACCGTGCTTCTGGGGTTATCGCTGTTTTTGTCGCTATTCGTCATGGGGCCGACCCTCGATGAGATCAACGTCAAGGCCGTGACCCCGTACCTGGATAAGCAGATGACCGGGGCGGAGGCCGCCCGCGCCGGCGGCGCGAGCTTGCATAAGTTCATGCTGCGACACACGCGCCGGCAAGACCTCGCGCTCTTTATCCACCTGGCCGGGTTGAAATCGTTGCAGCAGCCGAGCGATACGCCCTGGCACGTCCTCGTTCCGGCGTATGTCATCAGCGAACTGAAGACGGCGTTCATCATGGGTTTCTGCATTTATGTGCCGTTTTTGTTGGTGGATTTGGTCGTGGCCAGCATTCTCACGGCGATGGGCATGATGATGATGCCGCCGGTCATCATCTCGGCACCATTCAAGATTTTGCTGTTCGTACTCGCCGACGGTTGGCATTTGGTGGCGCGAGCGCTGAGTGTGAGTTTCGGGTGATTTCCTCCCCTCTCCCCCGAGTACAGGGGAGAGGGGAGCAAGAGTGCGGAAAGGACATCCTCATGTCGATCGCACAGGTCGTCGAGATTGGCCGTGATTTGCTGTACACGGCTCTGCTGTTGGCGCTGCCCACGCTGGGGGCGAGCCTCCTCGTTGGCCTTCTCGTCAGCGTCTTGCAGGCCATCACCAGCATTCAAGAGCAGACGCTTTCCTTTGTGCCGCGCCTGTTGGCCGTGGGGTTGGTCCTTGTGCTGGCAATGCCGTGGACCATGCAGTTGGCCATCCATTTCACCATGCGCATGCTCGAACGCGCCGCGGAGGTGGGACGGTGATCGAATCGCTGGTGCTGTCGTTCAGCTTGATTCTGGCGCGCGTCGGCGCTTTCGTGGCCGTGCTGCCGCTGCTGGGCACGAAGACGATGCCGCACACGGTCAAGGTCGGGCTGTCGGTGGCGCTGGCCGTGCTGTACTTGATGCTGCTCGGCGGCGCGGCGACGCCGGCGCTTCTGGCCCACGAAGGGCCGGTGTCCTGGCTGGCTTTCGTACTGGTGTTGATGAAGGAGGCATTGCTCGGCGCGTTTCTCGGCTACGTGATGAGCCTGGTTCTGTTGCCGGTGCAGATCGCCGGAGATTATCTCGGACAGGAAATGGGACTGGCGCTGGGAGCGCAGGCCGATCCGACGGCGACGAATCCGTCGATTGTCATCAGTCAGGTTTTTCAGATGCTGGCCAGCGTGCTGTTTCTTGGACTGGATGGCCATCACCTGTTTTTCGCCGCGCTACACAGCACGTTCCTGCGCATTCCCATCGGCGGATGGTCGGGAATGTCGGCGGCGGGGCCGATGGTAAGCGGTCTGGCGTCGGCGCAGGAATGGGGGCTGATGTTGGCCGCTCCGGTCGGCGCGATGCTATTCCTCACGTCGATCGTACTGGCTCTGCTGACGCGGGCCGCGCCGCAGATGAATCTGTTTTCCGTTGGCTTTGGTCTGCGTATCGGCATCGGCTTGGCCGCGGTGTTTCTGCTGCTGCCGAACTTCGTGAGCGCCCTGGTACGGACACTCGCTCACATGAGCGCCTTGCTCGAACGGTTGGTGTGATCGCATGGCGGACGATTTCGATCAATCGAAGACGGAAGCGCCGACACCGCGCCGGCGTGAGGAAGCGCGAACGCAAGGGCGCGTGGCCGTCAGCACGGACTTGACGACGGGATTACTCATGCTGGCCGCGGTTGGCGCACTGTGGTTCGGATCGCGGACCCTGGGCGGGACTCTTCTGGAGACGGTACAGCAAGGGATGCTGCGCTGTCATGTCCGCGAGTTGGGGCAAGAACAGACAGGCGAATTGCTGACGGCGTATCTGACACGCGGATTGCAGTTAATCGGGATGCTGTTTGGTTTGCTGTTCGTGGCGGCGCTGGCCGTGATGGTCGGGCAGGTCGGCTTTCAGATCACGCCCGGCCTATTGTCCGCGAACTGGGAGCGTGTCGATCCGATGAGCGGATTGCGGCGCATGTTCTCGCTGCTGGCGCTGTTGCGCGGCGGCGTATCGATCGCCAAAGCCAGCGTGACGACGGTGCTGGCGGTGCTACTCATCAAGGGACGTTTCGCTCGGTTGGTCGCGCTCGATCGGCAGACCCTGGCGAGCGCGGTGAGTCAGACCTGGGATATTGTCCCGCGTCTGGGCCTGGCCGTGGCGGCGGCGTTCGTCGTCGTCGGCGTGGTCGATTACATCTTGCAGCGCGTGCGCTTCGAGATGGGGCTGCGCATGACGAAGGATGAGATGAAAGAGGAGATCAAACGTGAGGAAGGCGATCCGCAAGTGAAAGCACGTATCCGCCGCATGGGGCGAGAACTGAGCCAGCGGCGCATGATGCGCGAGGTGCCGAAGGCGACCGTCGTCATCACCAATCCGACGCATTTTGCCATCGCTCTGCGCTACGACAAGGGGGCGCTGGGTGCGCCGCGCGTCGTGGCCAAGGGCGCGGGCTATGTGGCTCAGCGCATCATCGAGACGGCGCGGCGGCATGGCGTGCCGGTCGTGGAACGCAAGCCGGTGGCGCGGGCACTGTACAAGGCTGTGCAGATCGATCGAGAGATTCCGGCGGCGCTCTATCACGCGGTTGCCGAAGTGCTGGCGTATGTGTATCGGCTGCGCGGCGTGAGCGCATAACTTGCCAGCCCGCAGCGCCAGCAAGGGACATTCCCTTGCTGGCGCTGCGGGCTGGCAAGCAGGAAAAAGTGAATAAGTATGGCCAAAGCAATGACGCTTTCCGGCGATGCCAACGTGCCGCTCACGCAGCGGAGCGAGTTGGTGCTATCCATCGCGCTCTTGGGCGTACTCGTTGTGCTGCTCGTGCCGCTGCCGCCGCCGCTGCTCGATTTGTTGCTCGCCTTCAACATCGGCCTGACCATCCTGCTATTGCTCATCACGCTGGGCGCAACCAAAGCCCTCGATTTCTCGGTGTTTCCGTCGCTATTGCTGCTGATGACGCTGTTCCGGCTGGCGCTCAACGTCGCCACGACACGGTTGATTTTGCTCAAGGGCAGTGCCGGTCATATCGTCGCCACGTTCGGCGGTTTTGTGGTCGGCGGCAGTCTCGTCGTCGGTTTGGTCATCTTCCTCATCCTTATCATCATTCAGTTCGTCGTCATCACCAAGGGGGCCGGCCGCGTCTCAGAAGTGGCGGCGCGTTTCACCCTCGATGGCTTGCCCGGCAAACAGGTGGCCATCGACGCCGAGTTGAACTCCGGCGGCATCGACGATGCCGAGGCGCGACGCCGTCGCCAGCAATTGCTGCGCGAGGCGGAGTTTTACGGTGCGATGGACGGTGCCAGCAAGTTCGTGCGCGGCGATGCCATCGCCGGACTTATCATCACCGCCATCAATCTCGTCGGCGGCTTCGTCATTGGCCTGACGCGCCACATGGACATCACCCAATCCTTTCGGACTTATTCGATCCTCACTATCGGCGATGGGCTTATCTCGCAGATCCCGGCCCTCATCATCGCCACGGCCTCCGGTATGCTCGTCACCAAGGCGACGACGCAGACAAGCCTCGGCGCGGAAATCGGCGCGCAAATGACCATGAATCCTCGACCGTTGTTCGTCGGCGCATTGATCCTGCTCGGTCTGGCGCTGACGCCGGGACTGCCCATGCTGCCGTTCGTCGGCCTGGCCGTCATGCTTTATTTGGGGGCGCGTCGTCTGACCGCGCCGGCCAAACCGAGCGTGACCAAGGCGAAAGAGACGCCGGGACCGGCGAAACCGGCGGAGTTGAATCTCGATGATTTCCTGCAAACCGATCGCGCCACGGTCGAGATTGGCGCTCGACTCATTCCGCTCGTCGATCCGCGTCGCGGCAACGGCTTGCTCGATCGCATTGCCGGACTGCGCCGCGACCTGGCTCGCAAAAACGGCCTGTGGGTGCCGCCCATCCGTCTGCGCGACAACATTCAACTTGAGGCCGACGCCTATCGCATCCTCATCGGCGGTCGCGAAGTGGCGCGCGGTCAACTGCGGCCGGAGCGGTTGCTGGCCATCGATCCCGGCAAGACGCACATTTCGCTTGATGGCGAAGCTACCAAAGATCCAGCCTTCGGCCTAGCCGCGCGCTGGATCATCGAGAACGATCGCCAGCGCGCCGAGTTGGGCGGCTTCACGGTGGTCGATGCGCCGAGCGTACTCATCACGCACCTGGGCGAGATCGTCCGCAAGCACGCCCATGAGTTATTCAGCCGTGAAGATATGAAGATGCTCATCGACAAGGCGCGCGAGACGAATGCGTCCGTGATCGATGAACTACTGCCCAATGTGCTGACGATGGGTACGCTGCACCGCATCCTCTGCCTGCTGCTTGAGGAGCATGTACCGATCTCGAATTTGCCGCGCATTTTGGAGAGCCTGGCCCACCATGCGCCGGCAACCAAGGAACCGATTGATTTGACCGAGCGCGTGCGCACCGACCTGGGCCGCGTCATCTGCGATCGCTACCGCGACGCGCAAGGCCGGCTGCATGCCATCGTTCTCGATCCGCGTTTGGAGATGGAACTGCGGCGGACACCGCACGATAAAACGCTGGTTTTCGATCCGGGGCGGTTGGAGAAATTGATCGTGTTTCTGCTGAACGAATGGCGCAAGGCGGCCGCGCGCGGGCAGGATGTCGCCCTTCTGAGCGATACCAGTTTGCGCCGGCCGCTGCGTCAGGCGCTGATGCGCGGACTGCCGGATTTGGCCGTGATCGCCTATCAGGAAGTGCCCGGCGATCTGCTGCTGGAACCCATGGCCATGCTCCGGCCGGAGGATTTGGGATCGAGTACGGCACCGATGCGAGGGGCGGCGTGACGAACGCTTCCGCGAAGCGTCGCTAAACGGGTGATGTGTTATGCAGCACGCAAAACAGGCGTATGACGCCGTCGCCCAAAAGGGTCGGCGCGACCAGATGATTGTGGATCATCTGTCGCTGGTGCGCCATCTCGTCGGCAAACTGGTGGCCGAATTGCCGCCCAATGTCGATGTCGATAATCTCGAATCCGCCGGTATCTTGGGCCTCGTCGAGGCGGCGAATCACTTCGATCCGGAGCGCGGCACGCAGTTCAAGACCTACGCCTATACGCGCATCCGCGGCGCTGTTCTTGATGAGTTGCGGCGCAATTGTCCGCTGCCGCAGCACATGCTTCAGCAGGTGGCCCGCGTGCGCAAGGTCTACGACGAACTGCCGCCGCCGGTGACGACGCAAGCGCTCGCCCTCGCCACGGGACTGAGTGAAGAAGAAGTGGCCGATAGCCTGGCCGCCATCCGCATGACGCGCCTGGTTTCGTGGGAAGAGCATGGTGAGATGATTGGCACGCGGTTGGATGATCTCCAGCGGCCGGATTTATTGGCGGAAAAGGAAGAACAGAAGCGTTTGTTGGTCGAGGCGCTCGACGCGCTGGATGAGCGCGAACGGTTGATCGTGACTTTGTATTATCTGGAAGATTTGCGTCTAAAAGAGATCGGCGAAGTCCTAAATCTCTCGGAGTCGCGCGTGTCACGGTTGTTGAGCGCGGCGTTGTTTCATCTCGGCGAATACATGCGGACACACGGAGGTTAATCGTGTACGACGAACACGCGAGCAAGATACACGGGGATTTTCACGCCGGAACCTTGGTGCGCGGGATGTGCGTGCGTGTCAGCGACGATACCGCGCGGGTCGGCATTCCCGGCCAGGAACCGGCCGCCGAACCGCGCATTGAGTTGATCCGTAGCGGCGACGTGATTCAGGCCATCGACATTATCTGCGGCTGCGGACAGCAGATTCGGTTGCATTGTCTCTACACGGAGATTGTGTAGCCGCCACACGCAGCGCCGCTTGGCGTTTACGTTTCGCGAAACGCCAAGCGGCGCTGCGCGTCGCGGCTACACAAGAAGGGGACGGGGGAGGTGGATTATGTGGGTTAATGATTGGCGGCAAAAGCTGGGCGCGTTGAGCATGTCGGGGGCGCTGCTGGCGTGTGGTTGCTTCGGTCAGTCGGGCTTGCCGGGCAGCGGCGTTAGTTCCGTGGCGGCGAGGCCGAACGGCGGCTTTGGCCCGGTGGGTGCGGGTGGAGCGACGCCGACCGGGGCGCCGGGCAGCCCGCCGGGACCGGTCAACTTCGCTGGGTACAATCAAGTGGCCGAGTATCAGGCGGCCGATGTATCGCAGAAACTCGCCGAGTTGCAGGACGAGAACAAATCGCTGGCGGCGCGTCTGCAAGGAATGCAAGGACTGGTCGAGGAACGCGAGCGGGCTGTACTCTCGTCGCGCGGCGAAGTGCAGACGGCCACGCAGGAAGTGACGCGGGCACGTCAAGAGATCAGTCGTTGTCGTCAGGAAATTGCCAGCCTGCGCGAACATACCCGCGCCGCGGACAAGGATAGCCAAGCCAGCATGCAAGCGCTGGTCAATGTGTTGGAGACGATGCTCGATCGCGACAATCCGCAGCCCAATCCCGCCGGCAAGAACAAGGATGTCACCAAGCCGGCGAAGGAGAAACAACATTGACATACGAACCAGCCCGCGGCGTGAGCAAGAATCACCCTTGCTGGCGCTGCGGGCTAGTCGGCGGTTGAGGATCACCCCACAAGGCACGAAATGTACTCAGCCAGAAAGCGTAGCAATAAAGCGCCAGGATGCAGAAATAGATGAAGTAAACCGAATAGTGAACGTCAAACGGGTTCGTCAACACGACACGCATCCACAGGATGACGAAAATGGCTAGCACAAGGGAGACAACCAGAGACAGCAGCAGCGCCAGCGTCTGACCGCGCCGTCCCAGGAGCGCGGTGCCCAACTCGATAGCGATCCGGCTGCCGTCCAACGGCCACAAGGGAAGAAGATTAAGAAGACACCAAAAAGCGTTTATCCAGCCCAACAACCAGATACCAGGGGCGAGAAAGAGTCGCCAATCCATCGGCAACGGCAGGGCCGTGATTCCCCACAGAATGGCGAGAATCAGCACGTTCACCAGCGGCCCGGCCAAGTAGATCAGCACGCTCCGCCCCCATCTCACCTCCTCCAGACCGAACAACTGACCGCCAAACCCCGAGACAACGATGCGCAGAGGGACACCCAACCAACGCGCGGCGAAGGCATGGCCCATTTCGTGAGCCAGCATCGAAACCACGACTGCGGCCATCCACAGGCCGAACGCGGTGACACTGCCGATTTGCTCGCGAATTTCGGGATACTGGTAATAAATCACTCCGAGCAGCGCGCAGGATACCCAGAACAGCGGGCGAACGCGGAAGTCGGCACCGAACAGGTGCCAATGCAGTTCCCAGCGCATGGGGCGAGGCTCGCTGAGGCGCATGGAGATAACCTCAAACACATCAACAGAGGCGAGCGGGGTCGCGTTAGCGCCCCGAGTGTGCTTCACTCGGGGCGCTAACGCGACCCCGCTCGCCAGCAGCGGGGCGCTAACGCGGCCCCGCTCGCCACTTGACATTCAATGAGCCTTCTTGGCGGCTTTATTCAAGGCCTGCCAATCGTTGTCGTGGATCGTCGCCTTGACGGGCTGGCCTTCGCTCAGTTCGCCCTGGTTGCTGATGATGACTACTTCCTTGCCGGTCAGCTGCTCTTCCGCCACGTTGCCCTTTTCATCGACCAACTCGACCTTGGCCAACTTGCCGTCGTCCACCTGGACATCGACCGGCTGCAAGTGAGCCTTGCCATCCTTGACGAGGTAAATGTAAGGCCGCCCACCCTGGCTGACAATGGCCGAACTCGGCAGCAGGCGGGCGCTCTCAAACTGTTTCAGCACCAACGTCATCTCGCCGAACATGCCCGGTAGTAGTTGCGGCCGCTCGCCGGGAGCCAATTTTCCCTTGGCGCCCGGCGCAAACTTGAACTCCGGCAGGATTGGCAAGCCTTTCTTGGGGTCGCTCGACTTGCTCTTCCTCAGATGACTCGTGAAGTCCGGGTCGGCCATCTTCTTGTCGTAATCTTCCTTCGAGCGATTCCAGAGATCGACCTCGACTCGCAGAGTGCGGTCATGCTGGGGATTATTCAGCGATTTTGGATAGCGCGTGACCTTGCCGTGGATCTTGACACCCGGCAATTCGGGCGTCTCGAAGATTGCTTCGGTGTCCGGAGTGACGAAATGCGCGTAGTTGTCCGGCACGCGGACCACCACGCGAACAATGTCACTGCGCTGGACCGTCAGCAGAGGAGTCAGCGTGCCGCTCTCCGCTTTTTGCACGATCGCGCCCACATTGGCGTGCCGATCATTACGGTCCACGATCTCGCCATCGTAGGGCGCCTTGATGGTGGCGAAACCGACCATGACCTTCGCGTGGTCGAGTTCGGCTTGCATGACCTCGACCTTGCGCTCCGCTTCTTCACGGTCGGCCTTGGCCTGCTCGATCTTGGCGCCGGCGGCGATTTTCTGGGCGCGAGCCGACTTCACTGCTTCTTCCGCGGCATTGACCGCCTCGAACGCCGCTTCCCGCCGATCCATTTGCTCGTCCACCAGGCGGGCGTCGATGCTGTTGTTCTTGGACAACTCCTCGAATCGCTTGGCCTGAGCTTGACGGAACACCAGGTAGGCTTTGTCGCTATTCCTCTTGGCGATGGCCGCGTTGATCTTCGCCTCGATAACATCGAGTTCTGCTTTGGCGCTCTCGATGGCGGCGACCTTCTGCTTGACCTGGGCTTCGGCCAGCTTCAAGTTCGCCTCCTGCTCCTTGACGCGCGCTTTCAGGTCGGGCACGTTCACCTCGATCAGAACCTCGTCCTTTTTGACCTTGTCGCCCTTGTCCGCGTTGATCATGGAGATGACGCCCGGCACAAGCGAGGCCAGGTCATCGCGATAGTAGGCCAGCACATCGGCCGGCCGCGTCACTGTCATGGCGAAGCTTTTGTCGTTATGAGGATGGGCGGCCATGACCGTGATGTCCGACAATTCCAGATCGTCGCTCTTTTCCGCGTGGTCGGCCTTGGCGCTGGTGTTGGACGTACTTTTCGTCCCACAACCCACGCCGGCGATACCGAGAATGAGAAGCAGCACTAAACTGACTCGCACCAATCCACTGCGAGGCATGAGTTTCGCCATAGTATGTCTGTCTCCTGACTGATCGCGGCCGGCCTGGACCATTCCAGCACGGCCAACCTTTTTGAAATCGCACGTTGCCTGCCAGCCCGCAGCGCCAGCAAGGGAACGTCCCTTGCTGGCGCTGCGGGCTGGCAGGCCATTCTGTTATGCGTCGCCTTGAATGCCGCTGCCATGAGCGGCGGCATGTTCCAGTCCGTTCGATGATCCCAGGGCCACCGAGGGAGCAACGCCGGCGCCGGCCAGAACGGGTACGGGGACCGGCTCGTCGGCCAGTTCCGCCTCAATGTCCGCGTCGGTGTCGGGCGTGTCCTTGACCAGCAGCGAGTACATGATCGGCACGACGAAGAACGTCAAGCAGGTCGAGGTCAGCAGGCCGCCCACGACCGCGCGGGCCAGGGGGATGTTGGCCTCGCTGCCGCGGCCCATGCCGACGGCCATCGGGATCAAGTCGAGGAACGTCGCCAAGAACGTCATCAAGATGGGACGGAAGCGGATGCCCGCCGCTGAGATGATGGCCTGCATCACCGTTTGGCCGGCCTTGCGTTGCTTGTTGGCGAAATCGATCAGCAGCACGCCGTTGTTGACGGCGATGCCCACCAGGAAGATGACGCCCATTTCCGATTGCACGTTCAGCGTGGTATTGGTGATCCACAACATACAGATGACGCCGATCAGACCCAGCGGCACCGTGAACATGATGATGAACGGCCCCACCCACGAACGGAACAGGGCCACCTGGAGCAGATAGACCAGCACGGACGCCCCGGCCAAGCCCTTGAGAAGGGAGATGAACGATTCGTTCATGCGTTCAAATTCGCCACGCATGGTCCACGACATGCCCGTGGGAACCTGCAAGCCCTCGAGCGCCTTGTGAACGTCGGTGGCCACATGAGCGATGTCACGGCCCTCGGTGTTCATCTGGACGTTGAAGACGCGCTGCAAACTGTCGTGGTTAATCTCCACCGCACCATACTGGCGGCGGAACGTGGCCAAGCTGGACAGCTTGACCGGATAGACCTGATTGGGACCGCGGGCCGCCACATCGAGTACGGTTCCCAGGTTCATGTTGGGATTTTCCGCGTACTGCACGGCCACGAAGTATTGGTTGCCGCTGGCGGCGTCCACCCAGAAGTTACGGTCCAGCGAAATGCTGGAGTTCATGGCGGCCACCACCTGCTGGATCACATCGCGCGGCGTCAGACCGACGCTGGCCGCCTTCTTGCGGTCCACGTTGATAATCAGGTAGGGAGCGTCAAGGCGCTGCATGACGCGGGCGTCGGCGACACCCTCCACGCCACGGACCCGATTGCGGATCTCACGGGCCAAAGCCAGACCCTGTTGACGCGAGCCACCCTCGACCTGGATGTCGATGGGCGACGAGGCACCGTAGTTGAGGGCCGTCGAGACGATGCCGCCCGTGCTGAAGCTGAGACGCAGATCGGCGAAGCGGTCATCTTCCTTGAACTTATGACGCAGTTCGATGGCGTACTCCTGAGCGCTCATTTTGCGTTCGTCGTTCAGTTGCACGCGAATGATGGCGTCCTGCTGACCGGAGTTCTCCGTGTAAGCCGCCGACCAGTCGGGCGTGACGCCGATTTCGCTGACGATCATGTCGCGCTCATCTTTGGGGATGTGCTTTTTGATGAACGCCTCGGCCTGGGCCACGCGGCGTTCGGCGGCGTCTAGCCGGGTATTGGACGGAGCGCGGAGGTAAATGGTGATCTGGCCGGCGTCCACCTGCGGAAAGAACTCGCGGCCCAGCCGAGTGCCCAGCGCCAGCGAGGCCAGAAACAGCACGCCGACCACGCTCAGCACCGCGAAGCGATAGCGGATCGCCACGCGCAGCAGTCGTTGATAGCCGTTTGTCAGATTGTCCAGGAATGTCTCGATGCGGTGATGGACGCGGCCGAAGAAGCTCGTGGGAACGTGCGACTCGCCGTGGCCGCCGTGGGCCGCTCCGCCATGAGCCACGGCCGCGCCGGCCCCAGCGCGACGGGTATGATCGTCGGGCAGGAACTTGGCACACATCATCGGCACAAAGGTACGGGACAGCAAGAAGGAGGCGAACATGGCGAAGGCGACCGCCACCGCCAGCGGCCGGAACAAGAAACCACCCATACCGCCCATCAGAGCGACAGGCGCCAAGACGATGTTGGTAGTGAAGGTGGCTACCAACACCGGAATCATCACCTCAGCGCAGCCGTCAAGGGCCGCCCGGATACGCGATTTACCCAGACTGTAATTGCGGTGATTGTTCTCCAGTTCGACGATGGCGTCGTCCACCAGCGGCCCAATCGCCAGGGCCAGACCGCCCAGCGTCATGGCGTTGATCGTGTTGCCGGTCACGTACAGACCGATGATGGCACCGAGCAGGGCCAGCGGAATCGACATGCTGGCGATAAGCGTCATGCGCCAGTTGCCCAGGAAGATAAGGATCATGATCGACACCAGAACGGCGCCGATAAGCCCTTCGTGAATCAGGGCGTGAATGGCTTCCGTCACATAAACCGTCTGATCCATGACGAAATTTAGCTTGGTTCCCGGCGGGCAGTGTTCCTCCATGTATTTCAAATGGCCGCGTACATCCTGGGCAACGGCCAGCGAGCTAGCGCCTTGTTGGCGGAAGACCGGCACATACACTTCCTTGCGGCCATCAATACGGACACGCGAGGTCTGAATCGTGTACGAATCGCGAATCTCGCCGATGTCCCTCAAGAGGACGTGGTTTTCCGGGTCCGACGTGATGGGCAGATCGTTGAGTTCTTCGATCTTGTCCGCCATCATGTTGGAATCAAGCAAAAACTGATTGTCGCCGACATAGGCGATGCCGGGCGTGACCATCATGTTGCCGTCCTTGAGCGCCTTGACGACATCGGCCGACGAGAGATGGCGCGCCTCCATCTTCCTGGGATCGAGATAGACGAGAATGGTGCGGTCCTTGCCGCCGACGGCCACCGGAGCCACGCAGCCCTTGACGGCACCGAGCATGTTGCGCACCCAGATACGGCCCACATCTTTTACGTGAGCCTCATCCATCGTCGGATTGCTGACGGTGATGATGCCCAGGGGCAGCGTGCCGGTGGGATCGAAGGGCAGCACGACGGGAGGCAGCGTATTGGGCGGCATGGTGGCCAGCGTGCCAAGGGCAAGCTGGCCGGTCATGGTGAGAGCGCCGTTGGGGTCCACGTCGTCGCGGAAATAGATGCGAACGACGCTGACGCCGGGCACCGATTTGGACACGACCTGAGCGGCGCCAGGCGATTGATTGCACCAGCGCTCAATGCGGTTGGTGATGGTCTTTTCGATGGAGGAAGCCGGCATACCCTGGTAGTAGGTGATGACCTGCACGGCCGGAGCTTTGAAGACGGGGAGGATGTCCACCGGGATCTTCATCAGCGACAATCCGCCCAGGAACAAGATCATGAAGACGATCGTTGCCACCATGTACGGATTGCGGAGCGACGCCTTAATCAGCCACATCCGAGGATCCTTTCCGAAGAACAAGAGGCCGCGACAGGACCTCCGACAACTCCACGCGACGAATCAATTCGGCGACGCGGAGAAAAGAAGCCCGCGCTCGGGTTTCTCCACGAGACTTCGATGCGGACTTCCCTTGGCATTGCCTTGGTTAATATCATTGTGAACGTCTCGCTGCCTGTTCGGAGCGAGAAGACGAATCCGTGGGAAAAGCCAAAGAGGGTAAAAACCAGCAACAAGAGCCTCGGCCTGACTCTACCCACCTGGCAGGTTGACGGGCCTCCTCGTGAAGGCGAACTCGATCAACCAGGATCAGAAAATGCTTGGGAGAGAGGGTATCGCGGGCAAGCGAATCAATACCAGAGATACACACTCTTGTGTCTCCCTAAATATCCATGAATGAGCGGACTTTCTGCACCCTCAAAATGAACGATCACTCCCGGCAGGTTCAACGTGGGAGCAGGTTGGTTGGGATGGTTCCAGTTCCATCTTAGGAATAAGCCTTGAATCATTCAATCCAGTCCTAGCCCACCTTTCAGAAAATCCATCTAAAAGTATTCTACGATGCTTTGGCGAACCACGCTACCGAGATCGAGGTTACATTTTCGTTAAGATTGCTATCTTTTTCTTCTCTCCTCTTGACCCTGCGCCTTCCCTAAACTATCAAGGGAACCCTTTACTCTGTTTTATTACAATTTAGTAATAATCAGTCGCCAGAAACCCTTAATCGAAGTGTTCGTCGCCGTCTTCCACCACGGGCAATCGTCGCAGACTGGCCGTGCGCCGCGTCCAGGCACTGGTTTGCCAGTTATCCACGCTGGTTTTCTCGGTGAAAATCGGCGGAAGGGGGAAGTGAAAGTAGCGAGCCAGCGCATTGACGAATGGCTCGTACATGCCGCGTAATTCGGTCAGTTTGGCCTCAACGATAGGCCCATCACGCGGTTGGAGGCCCGCCTCACGTAGTTGATGAAGCAAACGCAGCCAGGCGTCGTTCGGCAGGCGATCGGGTTCCGCCGGCAAGGGCGGTGTATCAAACACCAGCGCTAGATCAACTGCGGCATGGCGCGACATGGCGAACGTCAACTGAGCCTGATAGCTGCACTTGCCGGGAGCGGTGGCAATGAGCAGCGCGCAGGAGTCCAGAATGGCCGTCAGCGCCGCCAGCCACGATTGATTGTCGTGCTGCGAACGGTAATAGCTCAGCACCGGGAAAGACAGATGGCTCTCCAGCAGTTCGGCCGACCAGCGTTCCCATTCGGCCAGCAATACATCGCCCGCGCCGGTGTCGTGGCGAGGAGCCAGCCGCAGCAGAAATTGCCCGGCGCTGGGCGGCGAACCGGCCCGCGCGTCGAGCAATGAGATGGCCGCCTCACGCCGCGAGAACGCCTGGTACAACACGGGCATGTAACCGATCGTGACGGCCAAAAAACCGAATCCCACGCCCCCCTCGATCACCGCCAACCATCGCCCCAGGCTGTTGAGCGGCACGACATCGCCGTAACCGATCGTGAAGAAGGTGATGCCGCTGAAGTAGAGGAGCGTGGGCGGATCGATCGCGCCCGTGGGCGATTGCAGAGGAGTGCCCAGCGATCCGTGCAGCAGGGCGAAGCCAACAATCAACGCCACAACCCAGGTGCTGAACAGGGTCAGCATCGACAGCGGCCCAAACATGCTGAGGCAACTCTCACGCCGCTTGGGGGAGCGAAAACAGCGGGCCAGGCCGAGCCAGACCTTCCAGTTGCCGCGATAGAAGAGACGGGTGAAGCGAAATTGCCGCGTCACGCGGCGCGGCAACACCATCACCTCGAAGGCTTCCATCAAGGTCCACAGGATCATGGCCACGCCGACCAGCACGCCGAGGAAGGACATGGCTTCTCCCGTTGAGACGCATCGACCAATGCGCTCATTTTATCGAAACCCTCGTCCGTTCTCTTCAGGGGCACTAACAGGATGAATTGCCAGCCCGCAGCGCCAGCAAGGGTGTCTTTGCCAGCCCGCAGCGCCAGCAAGGGAACCCCTTGCTGGCGCTGCGGGCTGGCAAAAAGTTAGTACCTCTCAAGTCCCAGCGCCGCGCGGAGGAGTCGTTGCACCAAAGGCGCGACTTCCACTGGGCTGCGCGTCGCGCCGGCTAGGGTGTCGAAGGTCTCGAAACTGGTCAGCGTGTACACCAGATCAACCGCTTCGTGAAACGCTTCGGGGAGCGGGCGTCCGTGTTCCTCGATCAGCCGGCCCACGATGGCACGCGCGCCTTGCCGGCGTCGCTCGGCTCGTCCGCGCAACACTTCTTCGAGTTCCGGATCGAGCGCGCTCAGGCAACCAAGCCGGCGAATCACCAGCCGATCCGAGTCCCAGAAGCGCGCGAACAGCGCGATAAACTCGGCCAGCGCATCGAGCGCCTCCGCTTTCTCGAAGACGCCGCCTAGCTGTTCGATTCCGCCGCGAACGGCGAGGAAATCGCACAACGCTTCGAGAAGCCCCACCTTGGAGCCAAACTGATAATAGACCGTCATCCGCGCCACACCAGCCTGGCGGGCGACGGCATCAATGGTGAATCCCGTGAAGCCGCCCCGGACCATCAGCAGTTCGCGCACGGCCGTAAGGATCCGCGTTCGCGTCTCTTCAGCCGCCGCTTTGCGCTGATGAAGTCGGTAAGGTCGAGGGTTCATGGACTCCTTGACAGTTCGAGGGCATTTTGATTAGACTGTCTGTACAAATCAGGGGACGATCCGTTTCCAGATTACCATGCGACGATGGTCCCAGCAATGCGGAGAGAATGTCATGGCAAGCGATATGGTTCTCGCGGCGGTGGAAGGTCAACCGGAACGCACCGGAGCAGCGTTGCCGGTGCGTCCGCGCATTTGGCCGGCCGTCGTGCTGGTCGGACTCTATTGGACGTGCAGCCTCGCCTTGCCGTGGGTGGGGTTAGCCATGTTCATCCAATTTCTCTCGATGTTGGCGTCCGTCGGTCTCTTGCTCCTTATCTTCACCGTTTGGTGGTTGACGAATCGGCGCATCCGCGGAACCGATCGTCTGATGATTCTCGGCGCGGCCATCGGGGGCGGCGTTCTCTCGGCGCTGTTTTCCCACAAGGTCAATCTGGTTGCCTGGCTCCTGATGCTCTTACCGTGGGTGTTCACGAGTTGGACCGTATGGTTGCTCATGGCGCGGAAAATGTCGGCCCCCACGCGGCAGCGCGGATTGCTGGCGGTTCTCTTTTTGACGTGGGGAGCCTTCACGCTAATTCGCATTGATGGTCTGCGCGGCGATGGGGGGGCGGAAATCCGCTGGCGCTGGACGCCAACGCCGGGCGAATTGTACGAGGCGGAACTGGCCCAACGCAGTCGAGAGGCGGCGAGTTTGCCGCCGCTCGCGCCGGCGAAGGTGTTGAGTATCCAGCCCGGCGATTGGCCGAGCTTTCGCGGAGCCAACCGCGACAGCGTGGTCCGTGACACGCGGATCGCGACGGATTGGAAGACCACGCCGCCGAAACAACTCTGGCGTCAGCGCGTTGGTCCGGGTTGGTCGTCCGTCTCGATCATCGGCGATCGGCTATTCACCCAGGAACAGCGTGGCCGATCCGAGGCGGTCGTTTGTCTGGATATGGCGACCGGCCGCGAAATCTGGGCCTACAAGGACGACGCGAGCTTCTCGGACGCCCAAGCCGGCCCCGGTCCGCGTGCCACGCCCACGTTCGCCGACGGCAGGATTTACGCGCTGGGCGCGACAGGGATTCTGAATTGTTTGGACGCGAGCAGCGGAAAACACAAATGGTCGCGCGATGTCCGCGCCGATGCCGGCGCGAAATTGCCCGTGTGGGGTTTTGCGAGTTCGCCGCTCGTCGTGAAAGGCGTAGTGGTTGTCTCCGCGGAGGGCGACGGTCAAAAGAACCTGTTGGCCTACCGCGCCGATTCGGGTGAGCCGGCGTGGACCGCCGATGTCGGCAAGATCAGCTACGGTTCGCCGCAACCGGCCTCGCTCTTGGGCGCGGAGCAGATTCTCTTTCTCGGCGCTCGCGGTTTGATCGCCATCGATCCCGATAAGGGAAAGATCCTCTGGGAGATTGGCAATCCGGCGGGACCGGCGATGCCCCATTCCCTCCAACCGCATCTGATCGGAGCGAGCCAGGTTCTGATTGCGTCCGAAGCCAACGGGACGACGTTGATCGACGTAAAGCGCGACGGCGACAAATGGACCGCGTCGCAACACTGGAATTCCCGCGCGCTCAAGCCGACCTTCAACGATTTCGTGGTGCATCACGGCTCGATTTACGGGTTCGACGGCGCAACTTTTTGTTGTGCCGATGTGCAAACGGGCGAACGTCGCTGGAAGGAAGGCCGTTACGATCATGGCCAGGTGTTGCTGTTGGCCGATCAGGATCTCTTGCTGGTGATCGCGGAAAACGGCGCGGTGATCCTGGTCGCGGCCAATGCCGAGGAACACAAGGAACTCGGCCGCTTCCAGGCCATCAAGGGCAAGACGTGGAACCATCCCGTGATCGCTCACGGCCGGCTGTATGTACGCAATGCCGAGGAAATAGCTTGCTACGAGCTACCCTCGGCCCCTGACAAGAAGCGATGAGCAAAAGATTTTGCGATTTTTCCTGAACCAATCCGAGCCGCCTCGCGTCTAGTAAATGTGCGATGCGATGATAGATGACATCGTCTGCCTTACCAAGGATAGAGAGCAATCCAATGTCTCACACGTTGAACCAATATGGGGAACGCCAATATATTGGCCGCGTCGGCGGTCAATGTTTGTGCTGCCGTCTGGTTAATCGTTTGCGTTTGTGACACGGGATGCGATCCTCGCGATTCGCAAGGGCCAGGTGTCACAAACGTGATGCCTGGCTTTTTTTATTGGATCGGGGATCGGCTAATGGTAGGCCGCCTCGCTTTGAACGAGGCAATGTTGGTTCGATTCCAACTCCCCGAAGTGGATTGGCTCGGTAGGCAACTGGAAGACCATCCTCTCTCAAAAAGAGGAATGCTGAGGGTTCAAATCCCTCCTGAGCCATTGTTGTTGTGTCGGCTGGGCATTGGTGAGCCTCCGAGGCTGTAACCCTCGCGCCTTTGGGCTGTGCAGGTTCAACTCCTGCCCGACACGCTGAACGATGCCCTCGTGGGCTTGCGGATTGGCCGCCGGGCTTTCAATCCGGAGATCGCGGGTTCAAATCCCGCCGAGGGTAGTGACCGAGAGAAATGGCCGAGTGGCGGAATGGCAGACGCCCCAGGCTCAGAACCTGGTGTCTTGTAAGGGACGTGCCGGTTCAAGTCCGGCCTCGGCTACTGACGCGCTGGTAGGTGCCGCGAGCCGAGCGGCACTTCTCCGAGTCCGGCTCGGCTCGCCGGACCTACCTCATGCGGTGACAGCCGTTTATCTATCCTCGGAGTGTGGCGGAGGCACACAACCCGGCGAAGGTTGGAGATCAGGTTCGACTCCTGACGAGGATACTGAGGCCGGCGAAGCTTAATTGGTTGAGCAGCGCTTTCGTAAAGCGCCGGATGTGGGTTCGACTCCCACCGCTGGCTTTGTAATGGTGATGCCGGGGCCGGACGGCGAGGCACCCGCCTGCAAAGCGGGACAACCGGGTTCAACTCCCGGAGGCATCTCTGAATAGTGCGTCCATGACGTAATTTGGCAGCGTACCACCTCGCCAGGGTGGAGGTGTGGGTTCAAATCCCACTGGACGCTTTGCATGGGCATCGAATGTCCCGAAGCACAATAGGTTGTGCAACCGCCTGTTAAGCGGAGGGTTGCAGGTTCGAGTCCTGCCGGGACAGCTGCGACGGAAGGGCGAGCCAACAGGCATGATGGCACCCGCTTGGAAAGTGGGCGAGGCGTGAGTCTCTTGCAGGTTCGAGTCCTGTCCCTTCCGCTTCTCCAGCCGTGGCCGAGCGGCGAGGCACCTGTCTGATATGCAGGGCGAAGCAGGTTCAACTCCTGCCGGCTGGACTGCGCGAGACCAGACTATTTCGACGAAAACAAGACCCTGTGGTCCAACGGCGACGACGCCTGGATGACACTCAGGCAACGATGGTTCGACTCCATCCAGGGTCATGGCAAGAACGAACCGTTCGTCCTGTCGCGGTGACAGGCTTCATCGGGTTATTCGGTTGCTATTCCGGCTCTCAGGCCAGAATGTCACGAACCACATTGCCGTACACATCCGTCAGCCGGAAATCGCGGCCGGCGTGGCGATAGGTCAGGCGCTCGTGATCCAGGCCGAGAAGGTGCAGAATTGTGGCGTGGAAGTCGTGGACGTGGACTTTATTCTCGGCGACGGTCGCGCCGATGTCGTCGGATTGCCCGTAGGCGAGACCGCCCTTAACACCGCCGCCGGCGAGCCAAGAAGAGAAGACAGCGGGATGATGGCCGCGCCCCTTCGGACCATCCTGACCCGGTGTGCGGCCAAACTCGGTCGTCCACACAACCAAGGTATCATCGAGCAAGCCGCGACGCTTCAGGTCTTGCAGCAGCGCGGCGATGGGCCGATCGATTTTCTTCGCCAACGGCTCATGGGCGATCATGTCGCCGTGCGAGTCCCAATTATTGGAAGCGCCAGAGTCAATTAGTTCGATAAAACGCACACCGCGCTCGGCCAGCCGCCGTGCGGTTAGGCATTGCCAGGCAAACCCATCCGTCTGACCGCGTTTCAGTCCGTAGAGGCGAAGTGTTTCATCGGTTTCGCGTGACAGGTCGAAAGCCTCCGGAGCCTCGAACTGCATACGGAAGGCCGTCTCGAAAGTGCGAACGCGGGCGGCCAGGTTGGAATCGTTGCCGTTACGCTGCAAGTGCGCGCGGTTCAGAGCGCCCGCTAGACCCAATTCCAATTCCTGCAAGTCGGACGTGGCCGGCTGGCGGCGGACGTTGGGAATGGGTTTGTCGCCGGGAAGGACGCGCGTGCCTTGATGATAGGCGGGCAAAAAATCGTTGCCCCAAACCTGAGTACCGGCGTAGGGCAGATACGGAGCGATGACGACGAAGGAAGGCAGGTTCTGATTGAGCGTGCCCAGGCCGTAGCTGACCCACGAGCCGAGGCTGGGGCGCGTGAAGAAAAACGAGCCGGTATGGATGGCGAGGGTGGCCTGAAAATGCTCGTTGTTGTCGGTGTTCATCGAGCGGATCAGGCAAATGTCATCCATGCGTTCGCGGAGGTGTGGAAAGAGATCGCTGACCATCGTTCCGCAGCGACCGCCGGGGCGGAACGTCCAGCGCGGCCGAACCAGGGGCCGTTTCTCCAGAGACAGACCGCCGCCGACGCCCATCGTCTTACCGTCGGCGCTGGCGATCAGTTTGGGTTTGTGATCGAATGTGTCCATGTGTGAGACGCCGCCGGTGCTGAATAGCAGAATGATACGTTTCGCCTTGGGCGCGAAGTGCGGCTTCTTCGACGCCAGCGGGTCGGCTGCCGGTGGCGGAGCATCAGCGGCGAGCAGTTCGGAGAGAATGCCCGGCAATAGCAGCGAGCCTCCAGCCAGGGAACGCAGAACCTCACGGCGGCTGGGAGTGCGAAGAGGAGTAAACATGGGACCTCGCTCAGAGTCTGCTCCGTAAGCCCCTCTCCCCCTGTACTCAGGGGGAGAGGGGAGCTTAGGGGACAGACTCTCAGTTGACGTAGACGAACTCGTTACTCAGAAACAAGCCGCGGGCGAAACTCTCCCAAATGCGGGCGTTCTGCTGGGGCGGCGAAACGCCTGCGGCCTGGAGCCTGGCGCGCACGCGATCGAGGAATGCCAACGCCTCCGATCGTTCGGCATCGCTGGGGAGACGACCGAAGGCCAGACGGTAGGCACGGTCGATGCGTCCGGCATCCTTAGGCCGCTCAGCGCGAAGGCGAGCGGCGAATTTCCGTGCCTGCGTGTGGACGAAGGGATCGTTCATCAGATAGAGCGCTTGCAGCGGCGTCGTGCTGGTCGCACGCACGGCGACGTTGGCGTTGGTGTCGGCACCGTCGAAGAGCGCGAGAAACGGATGGCGCTGGATGCGCTGCGTCATCAGGTAGACGCTGCGGCGGTCGCTGTCGTAGACGGCCTTGAACGGGTTGTGCTGCGTGAAGTTCCAGGTCGGCACGGCGGGGAACGGGTGCGGGCCGGCCGGCGTGCGGTCGAGGCCGCCGCTGACGACGAGCAGGGTATCGCGGATCGACTCCGCATCGAGACGGCGGCGCGAGAAACGCCAGAGAAAATCATTGTTCACATCGAGGCGAGCGTTGGCAGCGTCGTCGCGGCTGGACATCTGGTAGCTGCGTGACAGCATGATAAGCCGGTGCATCGCCTTGACCGACCAGCCGCCGGCGATGAAACGCCGGGCCAGGTAATCGAGCAGCTGCGGATGCGTCGGCGGCCGACCTTGCTTGCCGAAATCGTTCGGTGTCTGCACCAGCCCCTTGCCGAAATGATATTGCCAAACGCGGTTGACCATGACGCGCGCCGTCAGCGGGTTGGCCGGATCGGTCAGCCAGCGCGCCAACTCCAACCGGCCGCTGCCCTTCACCTCGTGGGGCAGCGACTGTCCGCCCAACAGCAGCGGAAAGCGCCGCGGCACCTCCTTGCCCAGTCGTTCCGGGTCGCCCTTGATTTGCACGCGGGCGCTGCCGACCTTGTGACGCCCCTTGTTCTCTCCCTCGGCCACGGCGTAGGCCAACTCGACCGGCAGCGGTTCCTTGGCGAGCCGATCGCGCACCTTCTTCGCCTCGCGCACCGCCTTGGTTAACCCTTCCGCCCGCTTCTTGGCTTGCGCGTCGCGCGCCTTCGATGCAATGGCCTGCTCGCCTTCGAGTCGCTTGATCTCCGCGTCCTGATGGGCCAGTCGCTTTTTTCGCTCGGCGCGAACACGGTCCTGTTCCTCCGGCGACGCCAGCGGAACCAGATTTTTCGGCACCTTATCCAACTCGGTGCCCGCCCAGGGATAGCGTGTACTCTGGAAGAAGCCGTACAGTGCGTAGTAGTCCTCCTGAGTGATCGGATCGAATTTGTGATCGTGGCAGCGGGAGCAATTGATGGTCAGCCCCAGCACGGTCCGGCCGAGGTTGTCGATGGTGTCTTCGATGGTCAAATACCACGGATAACGGGCATCTTCATAGGAGCCGAAACGGTGGGCATTGGCTAGGTAGCCGGTGGACAAGATCTTGTCGCGGCGATCTTGCGCATCGCTCGCAGGCATCAGGTCGCCTGCCAGTTGTTCGCGGAGAAACTGATCGTAGGGCTTATCGCGGTTGAAGGCGCGGATTACCCAATCGCGATATTTGTAAAGTTGGGGGACGGGATAATCCGAGTTGTCGCCGGCGGTATCGGCGTAGCGCACGAGGTCGAGCCAGTGCCGGCCCCAGCGCTCGCCGTAGGCCGGCGAGGCCAGCAGCCGATCGACCACCTTCACGAAAGCGTCGCGCGATTCGTCGGCCAAAAAGGCATCGATCTCTTCGGGCGTCGGCGGCAAACCCGTCAGGTCATAGGTTGCCCGGCGAATAAGGCTGTGCCGGTCGGCCGGCTCGACGGGATGCAAGCCGTGTTGCTCTATCCGCGCCAGCACGAAGTGATCGAGCGAATTGCGTGGCCAATCCTTGTCGCGCACCGCAGGCAGCGGCGGATCGACCACCGGCCGAAATGCCCAGTGATTTTGGCGGGCCTGCTCCCAATCGCGTTCCACCGTCCGCGTCGGAACAGTTGCCGGCCAGGACGCTCCCTGCTTGATCCATTGGCTGAGCGCGGCCACTTCCTCGGCCTTGAGTTTGCTCTTGGGCGGCATCTTTGGCCCTTCGTGGTTGACGGCGCGAAGAAGCAAACTCTCTTTCGGCTTGCCGGGAAGGATCGCCGGCCCCGAATCGCCGCCCTGTCGCAAGGCGGTGGCCGAATCGACACGGAGGCCGCCTTTCTGCTTCTCGGCCCCGTGGCAACGAAAACAGTGGGTGGCCAGCAAGGGGCGAATTTTAACCTCGAAAAACTCGACTTGAGAAGGTGGCACGGCAGGCTTGATTTGTTCTGCCCCAACCGGCGGAACCATTCCCAGCAATCCCATTACCCCGGCGAGAATCTTCCAGCGATACACAGGATTTCTCCTCTCCTTCAGCAAGAGGCGGATAACGCGAATGCGGCAGGCGATGGTAGGCAGACGGGTGCGCGAATCGTTTCTGGTATTGTTTTTTCGTTAGCCCAGCCCTTCAGGGCTGGGGAAGGGAGTAGCGGTGGATTGATTGGGCCTCTAGGCCCTCCGCCATCCAGGCGTTGCGACCGGGAGGGGCTGAAGCCCCAAACCCGCGCCGGACCACAATCCCCAGCCCTAAAGGGCTGGGCTAACGAAAAATACCACAATCCGCACAGAACCCTTGGCAGACCAACTTCTGGCAGTTCGCTTGAAATCTTACTGGAATCTCAGTATCATTTCAACTGCCTCGTTTCTTTTTTTTCAACGGAGCCTCCATGAGCGCGGAAGTAAACAACGGTCGAGACGTGCCGTTGGTATCCGGCACCGCTGGCTCGGCGGCGCGGAGTCTCCTCAAGGACCGCGCCTATGTCGAATTGAAACGACAAATCCTCGGCGGCGCATTCGCGCCGGGTGCGTTCCTCTCGGAACGCCAGATCGCCGGCCAATTGGCCATGAGCAAGACACCAATCCGCGCAGCGGTGGGGCGCTTGGAGGCGGAAGGATTTTTGACCATTTCCCCGCAACAGGGCATTGTCGTCCGCGATCTTTCGATTCACGAGATTGCCGACCAGTTCGAGATCCGCGCCGCTCTGGAGCCTTTTGTGCTGCGCCATCTCGCCGGCCGTCTGACACGCGAACAGACAACCCGGCTGCAACTGAACCTGAACCAGCAAAAAGCCAGTGTGCGGCGGCAGGAAACCGAGTGCATCATCGAGTTGGACACCGGCTTCCACATGATGCTGTGCGAATTCCACGGCAACCGCGAGATGGTGCGGGTAATGGAGCAGCTGCGAGCCAAGATTCACCGCGTCATCCTGCGCGTCAACAACCAGAACCCGAATCGGTTCTTGCAAAGTTACGAGGAACACCGCCGGATCGCCGATGCCTTGATCGCCGGCGACGCCGAGGAAGCGGTGCGGCAGATGATGGCCCATCTGGAATACGGCAAGCATTCCCTTCTTTCACCACGTCATTTAGGGACAAGAGAAATCTGAAATAGAACCAATTTCCCTGTATCCCGTCGCTGGGTAATTCATTTCTGACAGAAAAAAATCGCCAATTCCGTGTCACAGTACGACGCACGCGGCCTATTAGAAAGTGAAGGCCATCGTGTGGCGACCGGCCGGCGTCTATCGAAATCAATCACTCCCTAACCAGAGGATCTCTCATGTGGAAGAACCTATTCGGCTTCGCGCGCACCCTGCCGAGCCAGCGGCAGCGGGCGCCGTTTCGGCCGGCGGTCGAGGAACTTGAAACCCGACAGTGTCCGAGTGCCACCGTCGGCCTGGTGGGAAACACGCTGAATATCACCGGCGACAACTCAAACGACACCGTCAAGGTTTTTCTGCGGGACAATGTCAACGACATCCAGGTCATGAGTAACCCAATCGTTCTCAACCTCGGAATGTACAGCCGGACAATCTGGCACGTCGATCACTTCAACTCCGCGCAGGTGCAGAACATCAACATCAACCTGCAAGGCGGCGACGACAACCTGACCGTGGAAGAGGGCCTCGACAGCGATGCCTCGGCGGTCCTGTTCAATCCCAAAAACATTTCGATTAACCTTGGCGATGGGGCAAACCAGGCCCTGCTCTTGTTCGGCGGTCTGGAAGTGCCCAATCGGGTTATTTCCACCAATCTGAACATCAATGTCATCGGCGGAGCCGGGGCCGACGATGTGACCGCCCACTTCGGTCGGGTGCAATCCGGCGCGGTGAACTACAGCGCCTTTTTGGGCGGCGGAGATGATAGCGGCTTTGCCGGGGTGTGGGGCAATATCGACACCGGAGCCTCGCTCAAGATCGACCTGGAGGGGCAGGACGGCAACGACAATCTTTACACCTTCGAGACGTACAATGGCAATTACGATCAGGTGAACATCGCTGCCGGTGCCTTGCTCGACATCAACGTGAACGGCGGTGCGGGCAACGATACCATGAATATGACGTATGGCGGGACCGTCCTCGGGAAACTACGCATCCGCCAGGATGGCGGCAGCGGCAACGACAGCATCAGCGGCGACCTGCACCTGCAACCGGGGAGTACCGGCGCGGTCGATGCGGTCTATTCCGGAGACGATGGCTGGGATGGGCTGCGGATGGAGGTCTATGGCTCCGCCAGCGCCCAGCGAGCCTTGATCGACGGCGGTACCGGCTGGGACCGCGCAACCAGCGTCGGCGATGTTCAGATCATCAACGCCAACGAATTCCCGGTAGTGGTCGCGCCGACCGCGGGCACTCTCCGGCAATCCTGAGTTGGCTCACGGAGAACAGAATGGCGAACGGCCGGCGTAAGCCGGCTGGTTTTTGGCACGCACCAGCCAGCTTACGCCGGCCGTTCGCCCATAAAGTTAGTGCCTCTTTAGCTGGCTGGCCGTTGGCCGGCGAGATATTCGCGGCCGTGGGCGTAGCGTGTGTTAACCGGCACACCGGCTTGACATAACCTACAGCCATCCGCCGGCCACGCGGGTATCTTGTGTTCCAATAAGTAGACGAACTGCTCGACGCCCAATCCGGCCGCATCGACATTTCCCCGGCTCACCAGACAGGCCGCGCCGACCACATGACCGCCCGCCTCTCGTACCGATGCCGCCGTTTCGCGCAGGGAAAGCCCCGTATTGACGATGTCGTCCACAATCAGCACGCGCTTGCCGGCGGCCAACACATCATAACCGCGCCGCAGCATGAAGCGGCCGCGCAAGGCATTGCCCTCAACCGTGGGACCATGTTCGGCAAACAGAGATAAAACGCCGAGGGCATGGGCGGTCCACTCGGCGACGATCAGGCCGCCCGTCGCCGGGCCGCAGACTGCCTCGACGCCCCACGTTCGGACTTCCTCGCCCAGATCGCGACAGAGACATTCGATGTACGCGGTGTGCGGGTAGATCGCATCCTTGTCGATCCAGCCGGAGCCGTGATCGCCGGAGATGTAGACGAAGTGATCCTCGTCGAGGACGGCATGCGTTTCTCGGAGGATGCGTAAGGTTTCTTCTCGGTGGGGGTTCATCAACGCGCTCTCCGCGAGTGTTGAATACGCTTCTCCTGGGAACCTATCGTCTGTCTCTCGGTCGGGCAAGTAGCTGTGTCGAATCGTCCGGCAGGAGGGTCTCGTGTGTGGCTGGATAATTGAGTAGGATTGATTCGACGGGAAACGTACCCACGAAGTCCTCTTGGAGAGTTATCATGGAACACGCGCCCATCGCCGGGCAGGAAGTTCCAGCACAACAACCCTCGGAATCACTCCGGCAACCCTTCCACGACGAAACCGCGTTCGCGCTCCGTGACGGCGTCTCGCCTGTTCCCACGAGGGCCATCCGCTTTCCGGGTTGTGAGCCTGAGCCGCCCGACCCGCGGTTCGATGAGCCATTTCCGCAAGCGTGGTTGGTGTACCTGCGCGACAACGTGTTCCTCTACCGGCTGCTCTCGGATGCGGATCAGGCTCGGCTGCGTTATGCCGTGCGGCGGTTCATCGCCGCGAAATTCTGGGAGGGATGCGCGGGCTTACAGGTCACGGAAGAAATGCAGGTGACGATCGCGGGCCAGGCTTGCGTGTTGGTGCTGGGATTCAAGGATTATTGGTTTCAGCAGAACAAGACGATTCTCGTTTATCCGGGCGGCTACCTTGGCAACGATCCGCAGGAGATGGGAGATCGGCCGAATCATCGTCTCGGCGAGGCTCACGAGCGAGGGCCGGTTGTGCTGTCGTGGTGGCATGCGCACTGGGGCGGCTATTACTGGTCTGGCCATAACGTCGTGCTGCACGAGTTCGCGCACAAGCTGGCGGAGTTGGGCGACCCGAATATCGGCCTACCCCCGACGAACGATCCGCGACAGACCGAGCGTTGGAACGCCGTATTGGCGGACGAATATCGACAATTGATCGAGGACGCGGACTATCAGCGGCCGACGCTTCTGTCTGCTTATGGGGCGACCAACCTGGCCGAGTTCTTCGCGGTGGCCACCGAATGCTTTTTCCTGCGCCCCCTCGCTCTGGGCCAGCGTCATCCCGCCTTGTATCAACTTCTGGCCGAGTGGTATTGTCAGGATCCGGCCCAGTGGCGAGTTGACGAAGCAACCGCCGCGCACACGGTCGATGCGGAAGAGGAGGAACTGCGCCATACCTTGATCGAGTGCGACGCCGTCCTCGATCACTTCCCCGATTATCTCGAAGGCTACCAGCAGCGGGCCGCCTGCTGGCGCGCACTCGGCGCGTTCGACAATGCTCTCGCCGATTGCAACCGAATCGTGGATCTGGCCGGCAAGCGTGCCAAGGCTGCCGCCTACTGCGAGCGCGGCTGGATTCATTACGAGGCCGGCTCGTATGCCCAAGCTATCGCCGACTTTAGCGAGGCGATTTATCGCACGCCAGACTTGGCGGACGCCTATTGCGGTCGCGGCAGCGTTTACGCCGTCCGTGGCGAGACCGGCAAGGCCATCACCGATCTGACCCGCGCCTTGCGACTCGATCCGAAGGACGACGCCGCCTTGCTCTGCCGTGCCTCCGTCCGGCGCGAGACGGGAGAACACAAGAAGGCTCTGCGTGACCTCCAGGGCGCGATCCGCCTTTGCCCTCATCGTCCCGACGGCTATCGTGAGCGCGGCCTGGTTTATCTCCGCATGAAAGACTACGACCGGGCGATCGCTGATTTCAGCGAGGCGATCCGTCTCGATTCGGACGACGCCGATGTCTATGCTGCTCGCGCCGAAGCGTTCGCGGCGCAAGGCGCGACGGCCGCAGCCGAACGCGATCGCGCGAAGGCGGAGCAGATGCGACCATCCTCCGATGCAACGCCGTCGCGGCCTCACGATGGAATCGTGCGGGGAGAAGATCCGCGTTTGGTAGGACTTCGCCGATCCTCGCCGCGACAGCGTCCCTGAAGGCAAGTTCTCCCTTGCTGGGCATTGGATTCCCCTAAGGCGTGATCCTTTGGGTCAGCGAGATTTACCGAGAAGCAACACTTCCTTCGCCTTGAGGTCGTCAGCGGCACGATCGTCGTCCCACTGCCCCATCCGCACATGGCGGGTCCAGATGGGTTCGATCCCCACCGAGAGACAGAGCGACTGAAGCTCACTCGCAGTGTACCTGCGATCCCGAACAATGAGTTCACAGGGAATGTTGTTGTCGAATATGAACTGTTCCTTGCGATAGACGACCCCGGTGATGTTGTCGTAGAAGTAATATCTCGGATCGAAGATTTCTCCACTCTTCTGCATCGTGCTGCTCGGCGGGAGTTGCCGAAGGGTGTCCAGGTTTTCCCCGATAGCTCCCCTGTGGATGGCCTGCGCTTCCACCAAACCACGATTCAGCACCGACATCAGGAGGCGACCATTGGGTTTGATATGTCTGGCCACGCCCTGAAGGATAGTTTTGTTATCTTCGTCTCGTGGAAAACTTCCCACCACATCGTACAGACAGATCGCTCCGTCGAATTGTGTTCCCAAGTTCAAATCGCGGCAATCGCCTGCTCTGAACTGGACCTGTTCTCCGACACCGGCTTCTTGGGCCGCTTGAGTTGCTCGCCCGACAAGGCTCTGAACGAAGTCTACCCCAACAACCCGATAGCCGCGTTTCGCAAGCTCGATGGCGTGCCGACCAATGCCGCACCCAGCGTCCAACAACGTCGCTCCTGGCTCAAGACTCAGCTCCGCGACGATACGATCGACCTCAGCGGACGTGTCCTTCATCCACTTGTGAGACGAATCAAGGAGCATTCTCGCATAGGCTTCCTTGACAATGCCATCCTGATCCGCAAGCAGTTGCTCCAGATCCTCAATGGTCAAGCCGCGTTGAGGCTGGGACCGGAAGGTGACTGCAAACCATTCCATGCCGGAACTCAAAGGGCCGAGTGGCCAGGTATTCTCGTTCATACCGAGTCGCTCCAGCTTTTCCGCGATAGCGGAGTGGTTTACGAAAAACCTGGTGTCTACAACGCTCTGTCGTGCATCAACATAAAAATGCACATCCTTGAAGTAGTTAATGCGTTCGCTTGTGAATCGCCTCAATTGCTCCAAGTATCGCATGGTGACATCAAGATCGCACGACCGCCGTGTGGCAGCCTCCAAGGCACGCACCGCGTACGGATTCGCCGTCGCCAATCCCCAGGCGAATTGGTCGGATAGTCCCCAGGCGGCGTGAAGTAATCGTGTGGCCACTTTCTGGTTGCGGTGTTCCGTGTGGACAACGAGTTGCGTCACCCAGGAAACATCTCCCTCGCTCTCGACTTGACCGATGACCAGAAATGCATAGGCCACGAGTTTGCCATCCAGGTGGACGAGTCCGGCATAAGCTCCATCAACAGCGAGTAACCCTCGCATTCTCTTGGATCCCATCTTGATGCGGTCGCCCGGTTTCACTCCTTGCTTGGAAACACCTTCTCCGTAGATGCCATAATGGTTCGCGTACAGGACCGAACATTCTTCGAGTTGAGCATCAGAAATCTGTTTGCCCGAAATCCATGAGAATTGAAGGCCATTGAGGTGAATCATCGCCATCTACCGTGTTGGCCCCTCAGCAAGTTATCCCGCTCGCGGGAGAAAGTTCCCTTACCTGCCTCTTGTCGGCGTGTCAAGGCGAACCCAGCCCTGATACTACGGACCTAAAAATCCGCACTGCCTGGCGTGCGGGGGAACGGGATCACATCGCGGATGTTGCTCATCCCCGTGACGAATTGCACCGTTCGTTCCAACCCCAGACCGAAACCGCTATGCGGTACTGTGCCGTAACGTCGTAGGTCCAGATACCACCAGTACGCCGCCGGATCGAGATGTTGTTCTCGCATGCGCGTTTCCAGCACATCCAAGCGTTCCTCACGCTGACTGCCGCCGATGATCTCGCCGACACGCGGCACCAGCACATCCATCGCCCGTACCGTCTTGCCGTCGTCGTTCAAACGCATGTAAAACGCCTTGATCCCGCGCGGATAGTCGTACAGGATCACCGGCAGTTTGAAATGCTGTTCGGTCAAATAGCGCTCGTGTTCGGATTGTAAATCCGTGCCCCAGGCAACCGGAAACTCGAAAGTCTGGCCTGATTTAAGCAAAATATCGACGGCCTCCGTGTACGGCAGACGCACGAATTGACTGTTGATGATTCCTTCAAGTGTGGAAATCGCCGTCTTGTCGATGCGTTCGGCAAAGAACTTCATGTCCTCGGCACAGCGTTCGAGCGCATCGCGGCAGATGCGTTTGAGGAACGCCTCGGCGAGATCCATGTTGTCGGTCAGCTCGTAAAACGCCATCTCCGGCTCGACCATCCAGAACTCCGCGAGATGCCGTGAGGTGTTTGAATTCTCGGCGCGGAAGGTCGGGCCGAACGTGTACACTTTGCCGACGGCGCAGGCGAAAATCTCGGCTTCGAGTTGGCCGCTGACTGTCAAATAGGTCGAACGGCCGAAGAAATCCTTGCTATAGTCGATCTCGCTTTTGTCGTTGCGCGGCAGCTTGCCGAGATCGAGTGTGGTGACGCGGAACATCTGGCCGGCACCTTCGCAATCGCTGGCCGTCACGATGGGCGGATGGATATAGAGAAACCCTTGCTCCTGAAAGAAATCGTGGATGGATCGGCAGATGCAATTGCGCACGCGCGCCACCGCCCCGAAGGTATTGCTGCGCGGCCGTAGATGGGCCTGCTCGCGCAAAAACTCCATCGAGTGTCCCTTTTTTTGCAGCGGATACTTCGCGGCGTCGGACCATCCATGAACCGTGATTGCCTGAGCTTGCACCTCGGTGGCTTGCCCCTTGGCCGGCGAAGCGCGGACGACGCCATCCACGGTGACGCTGCAACCGGCCGATAGTTTGAGGATTTCACTCTGGTAGTTAGGTAGCGAACTCTCGGCGAGAACCTGGACGTTGCCCAGACAGGAGCCGTCGTTGAGTTCGAGGAAACTGAAACCGCCCTTGGAATCGCGGCGTGTGCGAATCCAACCTTGCAGACGCGCTTGCCGGCCGACGGCTTCGACCTGCCGGGCCTGTGCCACGCTGATTGTGTTCATACATTCCTTCTCCTGATCGGCGATCGATGCCATTCGCCCCGGCTCGTTGATGTGCAGGGCTGTTTCGCTCCATCCTATCGTTGTATCTCGCATCTTGCTCCGGTAAACTGAAGACATGTCCGAAGAATCCCATGATCCCCAAACCGTCTTCCGCTCCGCGCTGCCGATTGGTACGTCGCTGATTATGGCATCACGGAATATGCCGAGAAGTGAGCCATGCTGACCGAAGAGGCTATCCGCCACGCCCTGCACGCCAACCGAGTGATACCATTGTCGGTGGCTAATCCGCACGGACCGCTCGGCTTGAAGCAGTTGGTGGCTTCAGCGCCGGCGAATTTGACGCCGCAATCATCGAACAAGACGTACTCAATGCGGCTTCCTGAATGGGACACGAATACGTAGCCAGGGAACGTCAGGATCTGATGTCTTGACGGTTCCCTGCAACTTTTCCTTCTGGCAAGACAAAGAAGCGCAGCGGAGGAAACATACTCATGCGTTATAATGAGTTTGAAGAACAATTGCTGCGCACACTCCTTGAATATCTCATCCTGACAGGGCAACGGGAGATAGCGGCGGCGGCGGCAGATGGAACAATCGAGTTCCAATGGTCTGAAGACGGTAGCCGAAGCGGCCTATATCTTGACTTGCCTCCTTTCGGCTACAACTTCATAGCACGCAACAAGGAGTTGCAACAAGTCACGAGCCTGGCACTTCGCAGCGTTTCGAGCGGGCACCTTACGGACAAGGACGGTGTTTCTCTCGTTGACTACCCGATTGATTTTCGCATGAAACTGGTGGAGGCAAAAGACGGGTGGCGAGACGCAGTGAAAGAGATGATCCTGAAGTATAAAGGTTCCAATCAAGGATTCGTGACGCAGTTGCTCGCCGCAAGGAACGGCCGTCCGGTCATTACTTACAACGAATTGAAATATGCCTCACAATCCGAAGTGAAAATTGCTATAGAACTGGAGACGAGGAAGGTCTTGTTCTTCCCGCTCGCGGTGGGAGTAAGAGCAGACACGGGCGAAGCATGGCAAGATCACAGGGAGGTTGACTTTCTGATTTGTCATGATGGAGTTTGGGGCATTCTCGAAATAGCCTATCACCCGAATCGCTTCGAACAGGATGCAGAAAAGATGGCTTGGTTCAAAAAGGCCGGCATTCTATGCATTGAACACCGAACGGCAGAGAAGTGTTACAATGATCCGATAGCGGTGATCGATGAGTTTCTGGTCATTCTTGCGAAGCACAAGCGTTGAACAAGAATCGGGCATCTGAATTCGACAAGTCGCTAACGCTCCGAACTTGTCAAAGAGTTATGACTCGCTGTTCAACTCGGGGAACACGTCGGCTGATAGGCCCGCATCGCGGATTTGTTCGCTCAGTTTCTTCACGGCGGCGAAACGATAATTCGCCACCTGCTGCTCGCTGATCTTCAAGAACGTGGCCACGTCACGATTGGCCCAGCCCTTGACCCACAACAATTCCAGCACCTTCAGACGCATCCAGTCGCCGCGCTCTTGCAGGCCGCGCAAAATCTGGCCGAGACAACGCACGATGGCGGCGCTCTCTAGCTCTTGGCGTTCATCGCTGCGGGCTATGCTCGACGCGGTCGGATGGTGATCGTACTGCTGATTGAGCATGTCGGAGGAACTATCGCTGAGTGAACGCAGCGGATGCCGGCCGCTGCGGCGCAGATGATCGGTGAGTTTGTGCGAGGCGATGGTGAAGAGATAGGTTTGTAATTCGCGGCGGTCGTCGAAGTTGGGCAGGCTGTTGAGGAAGCCAACGAATGTTTCCTGTACCACATCTTCGCTGGCACCGCGGTCGCGGATGCGCCGTTGGATGAAGGCCAGCAACCGCCCTTCGTAGCGCGAAATGAGCGTCTCCCAGGCGCGCGGATCGCCTTGGCGGATCTGCTGAATCAGCAGGCGATCGCTATCCGAGGGCATACGGCGACACCCTTGCTTGCGCTGCGGGCTGGCCCATTCACCCTATCACGCACAGCCCTAAGACGATGACGATGATGACGCCAATGGCCGCGATGCGCAGCTGGCGTGTACAGTAACCTTTTGTCGCCTCTTGCAAACGCAGGTAGCCGCCCACCACGCCGAGTAGACAGAGCAAACCGCCCAAACCGAGCAGCGATAACCACTGACGCGACTTCATGCGCTGCTGCTGCGCTTGTTTCTGGATGGCCCGCGCTTGATCCGTGGTGATCGTCAGTTTCATCTTGACGACCTTCATGGGGCCAGCATGCTCGAAGACCTCATCGGTGGGTTCGCCCTCCGAGCGGATCATGTTATGGAGACGCAGATACTGAGCATCCGGCGACCAGCCGAGGCCGGCGTGTTCTTCGAGCCACTGACAGCTATTGGTGATGGCATCCGTCTCGGCTTCCTTGACGGTTTTGCCGTAGCCGGTGAATTCCTCTTGAATGAGCGGTTTCGCCGCGTCGAGAGAGCCAGAACGAACCGTGGCCGGTGAACCGGCCGCTTGAAAGCTAATAACGATCAAGCCCAAGATAATCAGGCAGAGCGATCCAGCAAATCGCATTGCAGTTCCTCCTTTTGACGCCGCGAACGAAAAACCCTTGCTTGCCGGCCCGCAGCGCCAGTAAGGGAGTCCCTTGCTGGCGCTGTAGACTGGCAGGGGTTTGGGCCAACTCGCATCAGGCGTAGCGCAGACGCAGCCGTTTGGAAGCCGGTGCGGGCGGTTGCTCCCACGGACTGACCAATTGCACAATGGCGGCCGTCATCACCAATACCAGCAATCCCGGACTGGAAAGCGGACGCACCAGCAGCAGCAACAGGAAGCCCCAGAATCCCGCGCCGAGGATCGGCGCGAAACTAAAGCGCTGGCTGCGCCGCCGGCCGGTCATGCGCCACCAACGCATGGCGAAGAAAGCCAGGCCGTAGTAGCTGAAGTACGATGCTTCCGTGACACCCTGCGACGGCACGAATGCCACCAGCGAGGCGGCCGTGTCGCGATCGACCGGAATCATATCGAGCGATCCGCCATCCATCCACCAGCAGCCCAGGCCGACGATTCCGCCGACAAAGAGCAGTGCGAAGCGGCGCAGCCAGGAATCGCCGCGCCGTTCGGTCCAGAACTTGGACGGAACCAGAATCGCCCAGCACGCCGCCACCGTCGGGAAAAATACCTTGCCCATTTCGAGGAATACGTCTCCCGGCTTGGGGCGAATGATGGCCGTCCACAAAATGCTACCCAGGCCGGTGAACAGCGCGGCCAAAAGCAGCGAGCCGCACAGTTCCATCAGTTGAGCGCGGCGCGACACGGCCGGCAGCGCGGTCAGGACGGGTTCCTGCGGCCGGGGCGGACGTACCGGCGCAGCGGCGCCTCCAGGGGGTGGGGCAGGCGCCGCGGCCGGCACGCGGGAGGACTCAACACCCAGCGCCTCGACCGCGCGAGCCATCTCGGCCATGCTGGCGTAACGCTGGGCCGGATTCTTCGCCAACGCTTTCATCAGAATCGCCAAATACTCGGCCGGCACCTTGGTCAGATCCGGCGGCGTCGTCAGATGCTTCATCAAAATCTCGCCGGAACTCTCGCCGTCGAACGGAACGCGCCCCGTCAGCATTTCGTAGAGAATGATGCCGGCCGCGTAGGTGTCAACCTGCTTGCCGTAGTTGCCGGTCGAAATCTCCGGGGCCATGTAATGCACGGTGCCGACACTATGCGTCTGGGCCGTGCGCTGGCTCGTGCCGATCGACTTCGAGAGGCCGTAATCGCCAACCTTGACCGTGCCGTTTTCGAGGAAAACATTGCCCGGCTTGAGGTCGCGGTGGACGATGCCGTGATCATGCAGATAAGCAACGGCGCGGGCCAAGCCGAGGAACCATTCGCGGGCCAACTCGCGCGGCAGCCCATTGGGATGCCGGCCGAGGACGACATTGAGCGGCTCACCGGCGACGTACTCCATGACAACCCAGTGATCGCCCTGGCTGTCGGTGCGCAGGTCGTAGAGGTTGACGAGGTTGGGGTGCTTCAAGTTGAGGCACTGGGCCACGCCGCGCAGTTCGATTTGCGTGTCGCCGCGCACCAGTTTGAGGGCCACTTCCTTGCCGCCATCGCTGACAGCGAAGTAAACCTCACCGAAACCACCCCGGCCGACACCGCGCTTGAGGGTGAAACCTTCCAGGGGTCGTTGTCCGGAACTGTAAATGAACTTCATAAACATCCCCCTGACTTTCAATGCAGAATGCAGAATGAAAACCAAGTCTCTCGTCACGTTGTTATTCGCTCCGCGACTCCATCCCTTTGTTCTTTTCATTCTGCATTCTGCATTCTGCACTCTGCATTGGATACTACCCCAGCCGAGCGCCCACGGGTTCAATCGCGAACGAGATATTTTCTCCGCTCACCGTGGCATGCGGATCGCCCAACAGCAGACGCTCGCCGCTTTTGTGACCGTTGATCGACAGTTTGCCGCTATGCCGGATGCCGAGGGTGTCCTTTTGACGGAACAGTACCAACGGCTGTTTCAGGTCCGGCACGGTTATATGCACCTGTGGCCCCTCCCCGAGAACGAGCGTGTCGGCCATCAGCAAGATGGCATCGACGGACAACGGCAGACGATGACCGCTGACCAGATCGAGCCGGGCCGTGGTGCTGATCGGCACCGGCAGATGAAACTGAAGCTGGCACGACGCGCCTAGCGTCACGCGATCACCCGATTGCAGCAGCGTTCGCGTCACCTCGCGCGCATTGACCTGAATGGGACGCATCGCCTCCAGCACATAGCCCTCGGTATCGCGGGTCACGCTCGCATGCAAACGCGACACGTCCGCGACCAGTGGAATATCCACATGGGCGTCGAGGATGGCTTGCCCGAACGTCAACCGCGCTCCCAAACAAACCAGATAACCTCCCACGCCGTCGATCCACAACAAAAATCGTGTCGGCAATCCCTCGCAAGCGAGCGTGTCGCCATTCGTCGCGCTGATGGGACTGGGCATGGCGACCGTCACCGGCTCAATGGCTTTCCAGGCCCGCGAACGCGCCTTGCGTGCTTCGCCGTGCTGCGGGGCGATGGCCAATACTTGCTCGGCTCGTTCGAGGACTTCCCGCCAACGCCCCGCGTCGGCGGCCTCGTGCAGATGAGCCAACAATCCACCGAAACTATCCCGGTGCTTTTGCACATCAACGGCAAACTTTTCGAGTACGGCCGGCCGATCGTGCAGCCGGCGGCGAACGCGCTCGACCGCCTCAAGAGCCAGGGCGAACTCGCCATGGCCGGCCAACTCCCGCGCTTGCAGCCAGTCGCGCGTCGCCTCTTCCAGCACCTGCAATTCCGCGGAGCGCACCCGGCGTTCCCGCAAGCGTGCGATAACCTCATCCGCTCGCCGCGTCTCGCCGGTATGTAACACGGCTCGAACCTCGGCAAGCCCCAACCGGGTAAGCGTCTGGCGGAGGCGATCGACGCCTTTTTCCGCCGTTTGCAACTGCTCGGCTTGCAACAGATCGCGCCAGGCACCTTCGGCATCATCGAGTTGTAATTGGCGTTCGCCATGCTCGACGTAGCCGCGCGTCAGCTGGGCGAGAAGATCGCCGATGGCGCGATGATCGCGGATGGCGGGCTGTGTCAGCAGACGATGCGCTTCTTCGAGACGCCCTTGTTTGAGCGCTTCGCGCGCCTGCCGAATTGCCAACCATGCGAAGCCGAACATTATCTAGGTTCCATCCGCCTTTTTTGAGGACGGTCTCACGAGTGTTGTTGCATCAAGAGCAGAGGGCGCCCGCCTCCGGGCAGACAGACTGCCGAAGGGCCGACGCCCTCCGCTCGGGGTTCAGGTTCAGACACGGTGCGGTTCGCGTTCCGCACGCACGCCGTTCTTACTTCTTCTCGACAGCGACTTCGGTGTCGTCGTCACCCTGCAAAGCCTGACGTGCAGCCTTGAGAACCTCATCGGTACTCTTGGCTTCCGGCTCGACGGTGTTCTTGTCGGCGTAGCCGAACTCGGCCTTGAGCTTCATCTCGGTCTCGGCCGCACGCAGACGGATCTCGACATTCTTGGCCGTTTCGCGTGCCTGGGAGACGGCGCTGTTATCGAAATCGACCACTTGGTTCTCCATCTGTTTCATCTTGACGAGTTCCAGATGGGTCTCCAGCTTGGCGGCGAGCAGATGCAGTTTTTCCTTCTCGTTCTTCATCTCGCTGATCCGGTTTTTGGCCACTTCCAGCGTGCGTTTCTTGCTGGTCAGCAATTGCTCGTGCGCCTTCACCTGCTCCTTGAGACAAGTGAACTCGGTGACGTTACGGTCCAGCCGGCGCGTCAGTTCCGAGGATTGCAGCTTGTGGCCACGGTAGGCGACTTTTTCGGTTCGCGCTTCCAGGCTCTTCTGCATATCGCTGATGTCGCCACGCAGTTTCGCCTGACGATCGCGCTTGGCGTCGAGCTGTTCCTCAAACATCTTGACCTCGACATCCATGCGCGCCAGCCGGCTGAGGTTTTTGTTGATGTCCTTATCGATGTTGTTGATCTCGGTCTTCAACTGCTTGAGCTGAACCTCCGGCGGCACCAAATTGCGGGCGTGGGTGCAGCAATCGCCAAACCAGGTCATGGGAGAAATCTTCGTGACCTTGGTGAGGACCGCCGTTCCGGCGATGATGGCGACCGCCGCAATCAGAATCTTCTTGAGCATGACGTTGAACCCCTTTCCAAGTAGAACGGTGTACACATGCGGAGGGAACCAACGAAGTGTACGGTCGGCTCCGCCTACCATTGTATTCGATACGCGAAGGAAATCATTTAGAAGAAATGGAAAATTTGGTAGAACAGGCAACAGCCCATTTTACCAGCCCGGAGCGTCAGCGACGGGGAAACCCATCGCTGACGCTCCGGGCTGGTCAGGTTTTTCGCGGGAGGTCATCGGGTGTTCGACAATATCTTCTACGAAACCGTAAACGGGCGTACCGTCCTGCACGCCATGCCGCTCTTACTGGGCGCGCTGTGCTGCATCGCCATCGCCTATCGCTATTACAGCGCCTTCCTCGCCGCGAAAGTGGCGGTCCTCGATGATTCTCGCTTGACGCCGGCCCATCGTTTCAACGACGGCCAGAATTATCACCCGACCAGCAAATGGGTGTTGTTCGGCCATCATTTCGCCGCTATTTCCGGGGCCGGGCCGCTCATCGGGCCGGTGCTGGCGATTCAATACGGCTACATGCCGGGGCTGTTATGGCTGGTCATCGGCGTATGCCTGGGCGGAGCCGTGCAGGATATGCTCGTCTTGGCCGCATCGGTGCGGCGCGGCGGCAAATCATTGGCGGAGATTGCCCGCACGGAACTGGGACCGTGGGCCAACCTTGTCGTATCGGCGGCGATTTTGTTCATCGTCGTCATCGCCCTGGCCGGCCTGGGCGTCGTCGTGGTCAAGGCGCTGGGCGGCGAGGAGGTCAAGCTGCCCAAGGGAACACGCGTCACGCTGCCAACCGGCACCACCTTGATGCTCGACGAGAAACTATCCACGAAAACGGAAAGCGTTTATCTGTTTCCGGCCAATTGCACGATCCGCTATTCCGAACGCGATCCCGAGACGCCGCGACCGGAGAAGTTCGTAGTGCAAGTGCCGGCCGATGCACCGCTGGCGGCGGATGAGGCGGGACAAGTGGAATTGCCTGCGAAGACGATGCAACGGGTGCCCGGTTCGTCGTGGGGCGTGTTCACCATCGCTTGCACCATCCCCATCGCCCTGTTCGTTGGCTGGTACATGTATCGCCTGCGACCGGGAAAAACCGTCGAGGCGTCGCTGATCGGTGCCGTGCTGACGCTGACGGCCGTGGTCGTCGGCAATTGGATTCCCGGTTCGCCGTGGGAGGGCTATTTCGCACTCGGCAAGGGGCAAACCGTTTTCGCCCTGTGCGCCTATGGTTTTGTCGCCTCGGTGCTGCCGGTCTGGTTGCTGCTGACGCCGCGCGACTACCTATCGAGCTTCCTGAAACTCGGCACCATCGCTCTGCTGGTCATCGGCGTTTTCTGGGCCAATCCCAAACTGCCGAGTCCGGCATACAATCCGATCTTCGTCAATGGCGGGCCGACTTTCCAGGGCCATTTGTTCCCCTTCGTCTTCATCTGCATCATGTGCGGAGCGATCTCCGGTTTTCATGCCCTCGTATCGTCCGGCACCACGCCGAAGATGATCGACAAGGAAAGCCACGTTCGGCCCATCGGCTACGGCGCGATGCTCATGGAAGGATTGGTCGGCATCATGGCCTTGATCGCGGCGGCGTCGCTCGATCCGCAACTTTATTACGACATCAATGTTCCGCTCGACAAGGTGCAGCAATGGCAGCAACCGCTCGATAAGATGTACGCCGAACTGGGCAACGTGGACAGCATTGACCACATGAATTTGGCGGACTGGGAAAAGACCGTCGGCGGTGAATCGCTGCGCGGCCGCACCGGCGGCGCGGTGACGCTGGCCGTCGGCATGTCGCACATTCTGACGAAACCGCTGTCGGAACTGGGCCTGCCGTTCGATACGCTGCTGAAATACTGGTATCACTTCGCCATCATGTTCGAGGCGTTGTTCATCCTCACGACCATCGACGCCGGCACGCGCATCGGCCGCTTTCTCGTGCAGGAAGCGCTCGGGCGTGTGCATCCAAAATTCGCCCAAACCGACTGGTGGCCCAGCGCGCTCCTCGCCACGTTCCTTGTGACGGCCGGTTGGGGCGTATTGGTGGCGACGGGATCGGTGGCGACGATTTGGCCCATGTTCGGCATCGCCAATCAGTTATTGGCGGTGATCGCTCTGACGCTGGTGACGACGCTGCTAGTCAATTCCGGTCGCGGCAAGTACGCGCCGGTGACAATCCTGCCGATGTTGTTCGTTATTGCCACGACAATGACGGCGAGCGTGCAAATGTGCAGTGGTAAGTTCATCGACCTGATACGACAGGGACAGGTGCTGACGGGTGCGCTGAGCCTGGTCATGACGATCTTCGTGATAACGTGCGTGGCCACACTGCTGATCTTGGCCATCAGCCGCTGGGTGCTGGTGGCGAAGGGGCTGGTGCCGTTGGCGAAAGAAAAGCTCTAACCACAGAGACACAGAGGCACAGAGGCACAGAGAAGAAAACAGAAAAAATGTTTTTCTTCTCTGTGCCTCTGTGTCTCTGTGGTTAGTTTATTACGGTTTGGCCGCGCCTTGGCGGAACAGGACGAGATCGTGGCGGCGGATGATGACGCCGGGCTGGGCGTCGTTGCGCATGCCCATCGTGTAGACGCCGAATTTGCCGGAGGTCGTCTCGGCGATGTACAGCGCCGCCTGGCCGTGGCTGATCTGCCCCGTGGTCATAAGGAAATGCACATTCTGGCGCGGCGGCAAACCAAATTCGGTGACTAAATCTAACTCGGCCCAACCGACGATCTTGCCGCCGGTGCGATCAATGACCGTGCCCAGCAATTTGCCGGCGCGATAATCGAGCAGCCAAACGCCGTCCAGCGGCGATTTCACACTGGTGGCTACCGAGCCGGTGCAGAGGATGTAATCGTCATAGCGGTCGCTGTTGGCGGCCCCGGCGCGCGGCTGATGCCCGATGAGCAGGGCGGTCGCCAACACACCCAGGAGTAGACCCACGGTAAGCCATAACAATCGTCGGACATCGTTCATGGTCCTGTCTCCTCCGTGGCCTCGGCCATCCACCGTCCTCTCCCATCTCGGCCGCGCACTATAGCAACCCGCGGATTCGCTTCAACAACAGTTTCTCGAATACCGTGGGCACGCAGTGGACTTGCCCCACGCCAACCGCCCCGCTACCGTACAATCTCCGTGCCGTGAAAATTTCTCCTCTCGCCATTTCTTCGGAAATCGCCAGAAAGCGAGGTTTGCCATGCTTCCAAAATTGCGTGGATGCCGCTGTCTTCTCGGATTGCCGCCGTTGCTGTTGCTCGTCATCGCCCTCGGCTGCGTGCCGCCGGTGCGGACGCCGGAAGCCGGTTCCGGCGATTATCTCTTTTGCTTCTGGAACACCGAGAACTTTTTCGACAACAAGCTGAACGGTTGGCACCGCGAGCCGGACAAGGGTTTTGATCGCTGGTTCGCCGAAGATCAAGGAGTGTTCGAGCAGAAAGTGAAGAACTTAACCGAGGTGCTGGCACCGCTCAATGATGGTAAAGGGCCGGATATTCTTGCTTTGGCTGAGGTCGAGGCCGAATCGAGGGCGGCCGAGGCGCTCGTTGAATCGTTGAACAAGAAGATCAAGGAAGGGACGCCGCCTTACACGCACATCCTGAAAAAGAACCCGCACGGCGGCCGCGACATCATCACGGCGATCATCACCCGCTTGCCCGTCGTCGCGGATCGGACGCAACTGCTCGGCAAACGGCAGCGCATGCTCGAAGGCCATATCAAGGTGGATGGCCAGGATCTGACGGTCCTGGCAACCCACTGGACCTCGCGCGTCTCCGACAAGGTTGGCGAGGGCCGCGATAAATATGCCGATCAAATTTACGGCCGCTTTCGCGGCATCTACAAGGCCAACCCTGACGTGTCGCTGCTGGTGTGCGGCGATTTCAACGACAATCCCGACGATCCCAGCGTCAAGGATCATTTGCACGCCACGGGCGATCTCGCTCAGGTCAAGGCGGGTGGCGATCCGCCGATCCTGTATGATGTATTCGCCGATCTTTGGGCGAAGAACAAAAACAAGGAAGAGAAGGACAGGGTAGGCACGCACTTTTATCGCGGCAAACCGTTTATCTTCGATCACCTTGTCGTGTCGCCGGGCATGGTCAACGGCAAGGGCGGTTGGCAGTGCCAGGTCGAAACGGCTCAGATCATCACCCACAAGGACCGCTTTGTTGTGCCGCGCGGCCGCAATAAAGGCCACCCGCTGGCATTCGGCAACGAGAAAGAAAAAGTACCACTGAACGCACGAGGTGTCAGCGATCATCTGCCGGTGACGGTGCGGCTGAAGGTCACGCGATGAATACAAAATTCAAATTTCACCACGGAAAACACGGAAAACACGAAAAAAATGCACAGATACAAAAACGCCCCCGAAGTGACAGATCTATTTTGCTTGTGGTGTCGTTTTTGATTTTTTCCGTGTTTTCCGTGTTTTCCGTGGTGAAATGTATTGTTTTCACTTCCCCGACTCGAACTTTTCCAGTTCGATCTCGGTTGTGGCATCGCCTACCTGAATTACCTGCTTAACCATGCCGACGCCGCGCGCGTAATACGTCGTGATCGTTGGCTTGAGGGCGTTGACTTCCAGATCCTGACTGGTGACGCGAACCGTCTCGTAGTCGCCGGCGGCCACCTTGATTTTTTGCTCGCCGATCGTGAACGCGCCGCGAAAGATCTTGCCGTCTCCCTTGGAATCCACTTTCCAGGTATCTCCCTTCTTGGGCGGCAGTTTCAGCACACATAGGGGCGGTTTCGGCGTTTGGGTAACGACTTTGCCGGAAGATTGCTCAGTCAGGTCATGGCTATAGACCCCGTCGGCGGTGACGGTGAGATGTTGCGAGGCGACAACCTTGCCGTCTCGATTCACTTCGAGACGAGCGCAAAGCACCTCGCCAACTTTTTCATGCCGCACAACGCGGATGGTGAACTTGGCATCACCGGACTTGTAGTGCCAGATCGTGCCCACTTGCAGCGGATAATACGGCGTCCGCGTCAACTTCGAGGGATCTTGCGCCGGCAGGTTGGCGGCGAGGACGAACAGAAGCGAACCGACGAACAAGCTACACGCCAGCCATTTCATGGATCTCATTTCAAGATTTTCCTATCTGTACTTGCGCTTGCTTCGAGGGCACTTTGACGTTCCAGGCCAGGTGTAGCCAGGCCAGGGTGCGAATAACGACATAGCTGACATCGATTTGCCACCAACGCAAACCGTGCCGAGCCGAGGTCGGGAAAGCGTGATGGGTGTTGTGCCAACCTTCGCCGAGAGCGAGGACGCCAAAGAGGAAATTGTTCCGGCTATGGTCGTCGCTGCGGTAGGGCCGCATGCCCCAAAAATGACAGACCGAGTTGACGCTCCAGGTAATGTGGTGGACCAAAAAGATGCGCGCCAGGCCGCCCCACACCAAACCAAACCAAACGCCCGCCCAGGACAGTGTCAGCAGGCCACCCAGAATGGCCGGGATCAACAAGCCGACCAACACCCAAACGGGAAACAATGCGCTCACCACGCGCAAAGCCTTGCTCCGGCGGAGATCCTTCACGTAGCGAGCCAGGTCGGGTGGGTCGGCCTGGAATATCCAACCGACATGAGCATGCCACAGACCATGTAACAGGCCGAGGATGCCGTGACCGTGCAGGTGAGGCGAATGCGGATCGCCCGGACGATCGCTGTGCGCATGGTGCCGGCGGTGCAGCGCCACCCATTTCAAGAGCGAACCCTGCAAGGCCATTGAGCCGAGGATGCCGAAAATAAATTGGACGACGCGATAGGTTTCAAAGGAATGATGCGTGAACAGACGGTGGAAGCCAACGGTGATCCCCAACGCGGTCATCAGGTACATGCCCGACAGGATTCCCAACTCGACCCAGCTGAAGCCTCGTCCCCACAAAAAGAAGATGGCGGCTCCCAGGCCGAGAAACGGCAAAATGACCGCGAGCAAGTTGGCCACCCATAAGGTTAGCGAAAGCTTCCCGGAGGGCGCATCAACCGGCGGCAATTCGGCAACAGGGTCGGCGACTGGAAGAACGGTTGACTCAGACATCACGAAACTCCCGGCACAATTCGGGCGGAATCTCTCCTTCCTCCATCCTACAGCATTACCGCAAATTTTGCGCCTTGAGCTTTCGGCGCGACGGCCACACACGCCGGTTGTAGCAAGTGTGCCACGCGCTGTCCTGCCCCTCTCTCTCGTTCCCGCACAAATCGCATTGCGACCTTCGCCATCGCCACGGCACAATCGAGGTAGTCCAGCGCCATCGGCTGTCGCCTCGCATGGGGGGAAGTGTGAACACGATCGCGGAATGCACCGTGCCCGAAAAAATACTCCTGGCCGCCTTCCAACTCGAAGAGCAAGGCCAGTCGCCCTTTAGTGCCGAGGCGCTCATCGTCAGCGCCTGGCAGAAGTATCCGCGCACCTTCGGTTTGAAGGGCTATGACGAACACTATCCCGACTCGAACAAGGTGCTGGCCAGCATCATGGGCGAGAAGGGGCTGACGCGCCGCGGCTGGCTCAGCAAGCCCGGCCAAAAACTCTACACCCTGACCCACGATGGCCGCCGCGTCGTGCGCCGCCTTCTGCAAGGCGACGATCAGCCGGTCACGAAGAGCGATCGGCCCGTTAAGTTATCGCGCGATCACGATAAGCTATTGCAAGGACTGTTTGTTGCCTCCGCCTACGAGAAGTTCCGCGAGGGCCGGCAGCAAGAATTGACCTTCGCCGATGCGTGTCGCTTTTGGAGCATCACCGAAAACCTATCCGGCGATGCGCTCGATGGCCGTCTCGATCATTTGCGCGTCGCCCTCGCCGAAATCGAACGGCAAGTCGGTCTCGGCAGTACCAACCTCGGCGATGGACACAATATCACCTGTGATGACATCGGGCAGATAAGCGGTATTCACAGCCATTTGCTTCAGCGCTTCAGCCGGCACCTCACTTTGTTGCGCAACCGGGCAACCCGTCCCACTTAATGCAGAATGCAGAATGCAGAATGCAGAATGAAAACCAGATGCGTTTTTCATTCTGCATTCTGCATTCTGCATTCTGCATTGGGGATGACTTCTGCATTAGAGTCGAAGCGCAGCCGCGAGCCGGCCACGTAGTCGGCGTTGATTTCGATGCTCAGCCAGCGTCGCTCCAGACGCTCGGCGACGTGGCCGGTCACGTTGCTGCCGGCGAAGGGATCGAGTACCAGATCGCCTGGTTCGGTCAAAAAGCGAATGAAAAACTCCGGCACCGGAGCGGGAAACCGCGCTGGATGAATCGGCAGACCGGCGGCGCGGCAGCGACGAAAATACGCATCGCTCGAACGAGTGTTCGGCACTTGTAGCATGTTCGGCGGGATGGCGCCGCCGTTATCGCGACGGAAGTGCGGCCCGATGTCGTGCTGCGAGGGACGCTTGGCCGTCTGATAGCCGTCGCGCAAGAGCCGGCGCATCGAGGGACTGTACGGCCGCAGCACCCGGCGATTATCGGCGCGCGGCGTCTCCGTCTTCGACAACCACCATAGCGTATTGACGGCGTCCTTGACGCGCGTGCGGCGGATCGTCACCCACTCGGCCGGTGTCGGCAGTTTGCTGGGGTTGTACCAGTAGAACTCTTGAGCGAGATGAAAGATCTTCGAGAGGCGTAAGATCAATTCGTATTGATAGAGCGAACGGGTGCCGCTGCCGCGGTTCCAGGAACCGCCGAGATCGAGTACAAAACTGCCGCCCGCGTCGAGGACGCGATGAATCTCGACGGCGAACGGCCAAAACCATTCGACGTAATCCGCCGCATCGACATTGCCGTAGGCTTTGCGTCGCCGCAGCGCGAAGGGCGGCGACGTAAGCACCAGGGCGACCGAGTCGCTCGGCAGTTTTCGCAGCACGTCCAGGGCGTCCGCTTCGTGGCATTCTCCCAGAGCCGTGGCGTAGCGCGGCTCCGATCCGGTCTCGATCATGGCGTTCCTCCTTGAACCCGTCCGCTGCTCGGACGCCGGCTGCGAAATCCCTTCGCTCCGTGGGCCTATTGATACCAGAGAAGACCGCGCAGGCGGAAGGGCTATATGGGCTGACAGAGCGCGGCAGGAGAAGATAGAATGAGGCCATGCGGCAGGGATTTCGCTGGTGCGTCGAGGGTTTGACGATGAAATCGCCGTTTCCGGGCATGGACCCGTATATCGAGAGTTTCGGGCTATGGGGGGATTTCCATAGTCATTTGATCGAACGAATCTACGAGCGGCTCGCGGATGCGGCTCCACAACGATATTTCGTTCGCACCGGGGAGCGTTCGTATCATGTGGTGATCGAGTCGGATGAAAAAATCGAGCGTCACTTTGTTCCTGATGTGAAAGTTACCACAGGCACAAGAGATAAGAAGCCCCGGAAGAAACCCGGCGGCTTGGCTGTAGTTGAGCCATCCGCTCACGAGGGGCCGATGATCCTGCGTGCCTTCGTCGCCGACAAGCAACGCGAGAATTTCATCGATATTTATGATGCCGATCCCGAGCAACGCTTGGTGACAACGATCGAAGTCTTGTCGCCTTCAAACAAGCGTCCGGGTACGGAAGGATGGGATCAATATCAAAGCAAGCGTCGAAGCGCGTTGCTGGGGGGTGTCAATCTCGTGGAGATCGACCTGCTGCGCGGCGGTCAGCGCCCGCCAATGCTCGATGCGTGGCCAGAATCGCCGTACACTTTATCGGTGGCCCGGGCGTTCCGCGATCAGCGCTGTCACGTTTGGCCAGCCTATTTCCAGCAACCGTTGCCCGCGATTTTTGTGCCGCTGGTGGAACCCGATGCCGATATTCCGCTGCAACTCCAGCCGATGATCGAAGCGATTTACAAGAGATCCCGGTATGCACAAAGCATCGATTACCGCAAACCGTTGACTCCGCCGCTAAATGCCGAGGAGGCGAAATGGCTGAAGGGACGCCTACGTGAACGGCAAGATCAGACATGATTACGCGGCTCAGGCGGGCGCAACGTCGCTATCCTCAATCGGTTGGAAGTCGGCGGCGCGGCGGAGAAGACGATAGCGCGCTCGCTCCAGACCGAGTAGTTCCTCGAACGTCGCGGAAACCAGTTCGTAATACA
>Ga0134126_10000184_pt1 | contig 82436 bp, 65 predicted proteins | sample KB31752_FD_96881 | JGI IMG/M metagenome (GOLD analysis project Ga0134126, IMG submission 96881) | Terrestrial soil microbial communities with excess Nitrogen fertilizer from Kellogg Biological Station, Michigan, USA - KB3-175-2 | ecosystem: Environmental > Terrestrial > Soil > Unclassified ...
AAGGCTTCAGTAACTCGAAATGCGGAGATGGGCACAACTGCCGATCTCCGCATTCAAACGAATGCACCCAGTTCGGATCGGTTTACTGCGGTGTCGTCAGCGACGCCGTAGCTGGGTTCTTGCTGTTGTACTCAGTGATGAACGCCCGGGTGATGTCTATCGAATCCGCGGCGCTGACAATGCCTTGAATCTTGGTCACGTCCAGAATCAGAGTGATTCCGCGCGCCTTGGCGAACGCATCAAGAGCCTTGCCAATATCTTCGTAAATCGGTCCCAACGCCTCTTCCAGACGTTTGTTGAAAGCCGTTTGCGCGTCTTCACCCTTGCGCTGATAGTCCTTTTTCATTTGATCGATCTTGTCCTGCTGCTGCTGGGTGACTTTTGGATCCTGGACCGGTGCAGCTTTCTGCAGGGCGGTGGTGGCGCTTTCGATCTGCTGTTGCAGGCCCTGCAGCTCAGTCTGTCGCGGCTGGAACTCTGCGTTAACTTTTTTCAGGGCCGCAACGAACTTCGTAATTCCGTCTTTTTCGTTGGCAAATGCTGAACTATCAATCAAAGCGACTTTGCTGTCCGGCACATTTACTGCCGTGGACGACGCCGTCGATGAGGGGGTTGCGGTGGGCCGAGCCGGAGCGGTTCCCGTGCCGCTACGCGGCTGCGCGAATGCCGAAACGGCCGTTACTGCCACGAACAAAGCGACCGCGGCTGTCGCACGAAATATCTTCATAACCTGTCGAAATACTCCTTAAAAATTCAAAGGCGATTTGAACTGACTCTTTAGTTGTCCTGTTCGCCAGTTTGGTTTGCCTGCGCGATCCGTTACCGCTGCAGGTCGGAAATTAACTAGAAGGTGCGGCCGACACTAAACCTAAAGGTGGTTTTTTGCTCGTTGAAAATGAACGGAAACCCATCAATGAACTGGTCCTTCCGCGCCCGTGGATTATAAGCATAAATGAGGCGAAAAGGCACGTTCAGAACGGGCACTTGGAAACGCATTTCCCCGCCAATACTAGCCGCGAAATCGCCGATGCCGGCGAACTTGCTCTCGCTAAGTCGAGCCACGGTGTTGGTTTGCGTCTCGCCGCGGACAAACACCGGCTGAAATCCGAACGGCATTTGCGTAATTGGATCGAGGATTCCCGTTTGTGCAGCATCCAGTTCAGCCTGCGACACAAGGTGATTATCGCGAGCCACAAGGCTCAAGAAAGGCGACACAGCAAACTGCGGATGCACGCAGAAAACGGCCGAACTCAACGACACCGGAGCTACCCCTCCGGAAAGACGCGGACAACTGATGAATCCCACGGTTTGCAGGAACGGTTGATCGGCGAGGAATTCGCTCGAGTAGCTTTGGTCGCCTTTTGTTCTCAGGTTGAACGACGATCCGATGTCCGCGAAAAGTGCGGCCTGAACAATTTTCCCGAATACCGGAATGCGATATTCGAAGTTTCCGAGCAACTGTGTGTCGCCGCCAATGCGCGTCCACACGCGGCTGAGTTTCACCACGTTGTTGCCGGTGGAACCAGTAAACACTCCCACGTTTGCCAATGACGCAGGCAATCCCGTGTTCGCAGTGGCCGTGCCCGACGCCTGCGTAGAGAGGACGACATTGCGCGTGGTCAGGTAAAAATCGAGCGGCGCAAAGGGGCTGAGGCCGCGCGGGGGATATCCGCGAATGGAAAATTCGTCGCCCAGGAAATATCTTTCGTAAATCGGAACGCCATCGACGAAGGCCAGCGAGTTGGCGTTTTTTATCTTGTCGGATATTCCAAACCAGGATCCGGTCGTACCAGCCTGAATGCGGAAGCCGAACACATGTGGGTGATCGGTCCTCTTGTTCCGCATTGGATAAAATTGCGTGTACTCGATCGACGGTTGATAGGTGCGCACGTCCCCAAGCAGACCGGCTACTGCGAGTCCAATAGATAACGAACGACCTGATGTCGGATCGATGCCGCCTTTATAATCGCGAGCGTCATACACGAAGGTGCCGGTGATGCGGCTGGTGAGAATATTCGGCTGCCGGTAAACGACCGGAATGAACTGATCAGTGTTGCCCTGGGCGTTGACCGGCGGGTCTTCTGTGCTGGACTGGCTGAAAAGGTACGAGAGGCCGACGCGCGAAAACTGCGTAAATGGACGCTTCCGATAAAATTCGGACAGCGGCGCGCTGGCGAATATCGACGCACCGAAAGACTTGCGCGTAAAAAGGTTTTCGGAACTGGTATTGAAGAAATCGACCGTCGAACCAAACAGGCCCTGCTGGGCGTTGACGTTTTGCGATAGCGAGGTACCCTCGCCAAAAAACTTTTGCGAATAAGCAAAGATCGAGAAGCCCGCGGTGATGGGCCGGTTCTTGATGTAGGGCTCAGTGAACGAGAAGCTGAAACTCCGCTGCCGATTGCCGGCAGCCAAATCGATTGACAGCACCTCGCCGCGGCCGAACAAGTTATTCGTCGAGTAGTGCAGTCCAAAGAAGGATCCGCCGATTCCCGAAACACCGCCGTTGAATGAAATCTCCTGCCGGCCTTTTTCAGAAACTTTGACAGTCACATCAACCAGCGCTTCTTCTTCGTTGGTGCGATAGTCGGCGTCTTTGTCCTTATCGATTGGATTGAAGTAACCGAGCTGATTCAGGCGCGTGATCGAGTATTCGAAATAGCTTTGGTTGTAGATGTCTCCTTCATTAATCAGCACCTCGCGCCGCAGCACGTTATCGCGCGTGAAGGTATTCCCGGTGAACTCCAAACGTCGCAGCGTAAACTGTTTGCCTTCGTCGATGGTGATCAGAAAATCCGCTACGCCTTCCTCAGCATTCTGCGGATTGTCCTTGAAGGTTGGCTGAATTTCCGTCGTGTACTGAATGAAGCCCTGGGCGCCGTAGGCTTTCTTTAGATTCTCGTACAAGGCCTTGCTGATAGCTTCGCCGTTGGCCACGTCGCCTTTGTTCAAACCAATGAAACCTTTGATGAGCTGCTCGGAAAAGATCGAGTTGCCTTCAATCTTTAAGTCGCCGACGCGATAAAGCTTGCCTTCGGTTATGGGAACGGTAATGCGAAGCGTCTCGTCTGTTGACGAAAGAAACGGCACCGGCAGGATCGGGAAGCCGGTACGATGACGGCCCAGCCCTTCTATGCGCGGCTCGCCGTGACGCGCCTGCAAATAACCTTTCGAGCGCATGTAGTTGTCGACGAGGTGGAGATCGTAATCGAGCTTCTCGCGGTGCAGAATGTCCTGTTCTTTGAACCGCGAGAATAACCCCGACTCTTTCACCAGCTTCATCTGACTGCGCAACGTACCGCTCTTGAAAACCTTGCTCTCAAATTGAATCTCGGCCACCCGGACACGGTCGCCTTCTTCAATATTGAAAGTGATCGCGCTGGAAGTTGCGGAAACCTGCTCAACGTTCGCGCTCACCACAGCGTTCGGGTGTCCCTTCGCCGATAGTAGTTCCTTGATGACGCGTTCAGCAGCTTTGACTTTGACCGGATCCAGGATCGCCTCTTTCGAAACCCCCACCCGGCGCTCGCGAAAAGTTTTCAAGACATCCGATTCGGGAACGCTGTGCAGTCCTTCGAATTGAATGTCACGAATAATCGGGAGTTCCTTGACGTAGAAGGTGACGATCACGCCGCCGCGCGGCCCATCTTCGGTCGTCACACGGGTCTCGACCTTGTCAAAGAATCCGAGCGAGAGAATCGCCTGCAGATCACGCTCGACCTGCCCCGGGTTGAAGGCATCTCCGGGGCGGGTCTGGACCCAATAAAGGATGTCATCTTTGCGCAGACGACGATTCCCAATGATGTCAACGCTTTCGACGAGACGTTGCGAAGGTTGCTGCTGGGCGGACGCGGATGTGGCGAAAGCCAGAGTAGAAATGGCGATGATGGCGTTTAGAACGGCAAGCCAAACGACGCGATATGAATGCATAAGTGCCGGTGTCAGAAGCCCGCGCATCAGCAAGGGCTATTTTGGCGAATCGGCCCCTCGACGATCATAGCGAACCTAGCGCCTTTTGATATTAATCAGCGTTTACTTTCGGGAAAACCGTAACACAAACCGCGGCGTCACGCAGCCTGGGGAGCACTTGGATTCACCGCCGCCTTCGCTAGTTGCCAGTTTCCAATCGCATAAAGCGGCGCATTATAACGGGAAAGGAAAGTCAAAGTCCAAAGTGGGGCGCACTTTGGACTCGTAATTTCCTGCCGCAGATGTTGTTTTATTGAGTTAAGAGCAGATCGCTCGATTGTTCTCGTCCTTCTTCGTCGATCATGATCGAGCGGAAGTTAAGCGCCCCGCCTTCAACATACATCTCCACCAGCGAAGCCTCGCCCAACTGTCCCTGAATCAGCGCCTCAGAGAGCGGATCCTCGACGTATTTTTGCAGCGCGCGTCGCAACGGCCGCGCTCCGTAAGAACGATCGGAGCAGGTTTTGTCCAGAATCCAGCGCTTCGCGTCGTCGGCCAGGCGTACGATGAAGCCGTGATTGGTCATCGTATTGTTGATTTGATCGATCTGAAGCTGCAGCACGTCGAGCAATTCTTCATCGCCCAGCTCATCGAACACGATTATCTCGTCGAGACGATTGATAAACTCAGGGTTGAATGTCTGACGAACAGAACTCATCACCATCTCTTCCATCTTCGCGCGTGAAGTATCGGCTGAACCCTGAAAACCGAGCGACGCTTTCTTTTGAATGAAGCGCGCGCCGATGTTCGAAGTCATGATGATGATTGTGTTCTTGAAGTCGACGGTGTTGCCCAGCGCATCCGTCAGAATGCCGTCTTCGAAAACCTGGAGCAGGATGTTGAAGATGTCCGTGTGGGCCTTTTCGATTTCGTCGAACAGCAGCACCGCGTACGGCGAGCGCTTGACGCGCTCAGTCAGTTGACCGCCTTCTTCGTGCCCAACATAGCCGGGCGGTGAGCCGATCAGCTTGGAAACAGAATGCTTTTCCATGAACTCGGACATATCGAAGCGAATCAGCGCGCGTTCGCTGCCGAACAAGAATTGCGCGAGCGACCGGGCGACTTCGGTCTTGCCGACACCAGTTGGGCCAAGAAAAAGGAACGACCCAACCGGACGATGCGGATTTTTCAAGCCGGCCCGCGAACGCCGAATCGCGCGCGCCAGCGCCGAGATTGCCGGACGTTGCGAAATGACTCGCTTGTGCAGCTCGGCTTCAATCCGCAACAGCTTCTTCGATTCTTCTTCCTTGAGTGAAGTAATCGGAATGCCGGTCCAGCGGGCGATGACTTCCTCAATGTCGCCGCGCGTAACTTCGCCGATGACCACGGGATCTTCTTCCTCGATGGGCGCCTGGGCCCGGCCGTAAGTCGCGCGTTCCCATTCGGTCAGCGACACATTCAATTCGTCAAGGTTTCCCTGTTCTGCGCGCACGCGAAGTTTTACGCGGGCTCCGGCTTCGTCAATCACGTCGATGGCCTTGTCCGGCAGAAAGCGATCGGGGATGTAACGGCTGGATTGTCTCACCGCCGCTTCCAGCGCGTCTTCGGCGTAATGGACCTGGTGGAAACTTTCGTAGCGTTCGCGCACGCCGCCGAGAATTGCCACGGCCTCGCCTTCGGAAGGTGGCGCGACTTTGACTGCCTGGAAGCGTCGTTCTAACGAGCGGTCGCGCTCAATCGACTTGCGGAACTCGCCCGGAGTGGTCGCGCCGATGCACTGAATTTCGCCACGGGAAAGCGCCGGTTTCAAAATGTTGGCGGCGTCCAACGATCCTTCCGCGGATCCCGCGCCGACTAGTGTGTGTAACTCATCGATGAAAACAATGTACTGCGGATTATCGATTAGCTCACGCATGATCTGCTTCAGGCGCTCTTCGAACTGTCCGCGATACTTCGTACCCGCGACGATCAAACTAATGTCGAGCGAGAGGATGCGCTTGTTCTCAAGAAACGATGGAACTTCGCCGCGCACAATTCGCTGGGCCAGGCCTTCAACGAGCGCTGTCTTGCCTACGCCCGGCTCGCCAATTAGCACCGGATTGTTTTTGGTGCGGCGACAAAGAATTTGGACAACGCGTTCGATCTCGGCTTCGCGACCAACCAACGGATCGAGGCGGTCGTTAGCGGCGTCTTCGGTCAGGTCGCGCGAGAACTCGAGTAAATGCGGAATGTCTTTGCGATGCCGAGCGTCAGCGCCGCTTTGTCGCGCGATTTCGTCACGCACGGCATTCAGGCGCAAGCCTCGCTCAAACAGAATATGTGCAGCCATCGAACGCTCTTCGCGCAACAACCCGAGCAGCAAATGCTCCGTGCCAATGTGTCGATGCTGCAGGCGATCTGATTCCTCGTGCGAATAATGCAACACGCGTTTGGTTTCAGGAGCCAGCGGCAATTCAACTGAAGTCGGGATTCGTTCGCGCAACAGCGTGCGGCCTTCGATCTCTCTGCGGATGGCCTCGATGGTGATTTGGGCCCGCGGAAAAAAGCGACCGGTCAGCGTTTTGTCCTCGCGCATCAAGCCCAGCAGCAGATGCTCAGGCTCGATTGCGGGAGCTCCAAACTGCGAAGCCTCGTATCGAGCGAAAAAAATCACCCTTCGCGCTTTTTCCGTGTAGCGTTCGAACATTTGTTTAGATTTTTATGATTGCCGCTGCGTGTTTAATCCCAAAATCACCACGCGCGGGCATTATAACCTAAGCAACAAGCCCCTAGAAGTATCATATTTCCTGACCGGTTCATCACTTAAACTGTGGTTGCGACCGGAATTCGTCGTCGAAAGAATTCTGATGCGTCTCCGAAACAAATGGGATCACCTACTCGCGGGCGTTCTTGGAACACACTCAAACTTCTCAACTGACGCATGACTCGTCGCTTAATCTGACCCTGTCATTCGTTCAACCTGACCGGACGCAGGCACGGGCAAGTGTTGTTTCATGTCGTGCTTAATCCGCAATAGCTCAACAACTTACATGAATCCCTACGCGATGGCACGCGCATAGCTAAAGAAACGTCGCCCGTGGAGTATCTCCTGGAGCTGGTCGACCCGATCCGACCAAACATTACAAGGATGATAAAAATGAAAAGAACCCCCGCTGCCCCCGCCATCACCTGGCTGACTCTGGCCGCGCTGCTCATTACGACAGCGGCCACTTTTAGATTCAGCCCCGCGGCCCGCGCGCAAGTCTCGGAATCGATTGCGACGGAAAACAGTCGCGCGATTCTTTCTAAATACGCGATTGACCTGACACAGCTTGCCGCACAAGGAAAACTCGAGTCGTTGCAGGGCTTCGATGCCGAAATCAATCGTGTCATGGCTGCTTTGGCGCATTCATCGACCAAAGCTCCCGTCATTATCAGCGAGTCGGACGTAAATCGCGCCGCGGTAGCACGCGCGATCGCGATGCGAATTGTTTCAGGTGACGCACCCGAAGCATTGCGCGGAAAACGCGTGTTGAGCTTGAACCTCGATGCGCTCGCCAAAGACGCGAAGACGAGCCAGGAATTCGAACGCCGCCTTCAGACGGTATTCAAGGCTGCCGCACAGACGAACGGTGAAGTTATCCTGTTTGTCGATCAACTTCATCAATATGCCGGCACGCGGGCCACCGCGACGGCCAGTGCAACTATCAAATCAGCGATTGTCGCGAACAGTATCCCGGTGATCGCAGGCGCCAGTCCGGAAGCTTTCAATTCCTACATCGTCACTGACGAGTCAGTCGCCAAACTGTTTGAATCAATTTCGCTCGACGGCGCCGCGGCCACTGCGACCAATTCAGATTCTCGTGACAAACGAAAGAGTCCAATTGATGAAGAGTTCGTCGGTGAGAAGATCGCGCCTGAGATGCGCGAATTGATTCGCAGCGCCGGACCGAACGGCCGCGTTTCGGCAATTCTTCAAGTTAGTGACGTAAACAATCGCGAAGTTCGCCGTTTGCTCGCGCGCAGCGGCATCACTCTCGGCGAGTCGATGGTGGCTCTTGGCGCCATGAAAGTAGATTTGCCCGTCAATGCGATTGAAGGGTTGATGAAGAACGACTCAATGAACTTCATCTCGCCCGACGTGACGTTAGAATCCTTCGGCCACATCACCGCGACTACCGGCACTGATCAAATACGCAATTCGCCGGGACTCCTTGCCGGCTTGCTGGGCGCCTCAGCGGTTGATGGCACTGGCGTGGGTATTGCGGTACTTGATTCAGGTCTCGATACCAGCCACGGTGCATTCACCACGGGAACCGCGCGCATCAAGTTCAGCAAGGACTTCACTGGAGAAAACATTACCTCGGCGGATCCGTATGGGCACGGAACGCACGTAGCGGGCTCAGCCGCCGGCGCCAGCTATTCAGACGGAACCAGATACCAGGGCATCGCTCCCGGGGCAACTATCATTAACCTGCGCGTACTCAACTCGAAAGGTACCGGTACAACTTCGGGTTTGCTGAACGCGCTGAACTGGATTCTCAGCCCGGCTGATCCGACAAAAGCAATCAGCTCAACCAATCCGCGCAACAAGGACAAGTACAACATTCGCGTCGTCAATATGAGTTTGGGCGCGCCGGCAATTAGCTCCTACAAGAACGATCCGATTTGTCGCGCCGCTCGTGCCTTGGTCGACGCGGGAGTTGTAGTGGTCGCGGCTGCCGGTAACAACGGCAAGGACGCGAACGGCCGAAAGATCTACGGAGCCATTCACGCTCCCGGCAATGAACCTTCCGTAATTACGGTGGGCGCCGCAAACTCCTTCGGCACCGATGCTCGCAGCGACGATAGCGTAGCGACTTATAGCTCGCGCGGGCCAACCCGCAGCAAGTGGACAGATGCGGGCGGAGTTGTCCATTACGACAACTTGCTCAAGCCCGATTTAGTCGCCCCAGGAAACAAGCTGATCTTTGCAGAATCAGACGCCGGGAGTAGTGGACTACTTGGAACTGGCTTGTTGGGTAGCGCTGTAACTTTGAATTATCTCGTCGACACTTATCCGTATCTGGATTCGGGTATTAGCGATAATGATAATCGCCGGCTGATGTATCTGAGTGGCAGCTCGATGGCTACGCCTGTTGTGACTGGCATCGCGGCACTGATGCTGCAGGTTAACCCCAAACTCACACCAAACCTGGTCAAGCTAATCCTCATGTACACCGCCCAACCGCTAGCGGGCTGGAACATGCTCGAACAGGGTACCGGAGAAGTGAATGCTGAAGGTGCGTTACGCTTGGCGAAAATCGTGCGGACAAATCTGAGCGCGGCGACCCCGCAAGGCGATCCGTTGCTGACTACGACCACGGCACCGGATCCCCATACGACTATTGCGGGTCAGAAGTTTACGTGGTCCCAGGGAGTAATGTTCAAACACTGGTATGCGAAAGGCACGAATCTGATTACGAAATATCATACGTACGACGCGCTGGGTGTAGTACTCGGCGATGGCGTCGTGCTCGGCGATGGCGTCGTGCTCGGTGATGGCGTGGTGCTCGGTGATGGAGTGGTGCTGGGTGACGGTGTAGTTCTCGGCGACAGCATATTCACGAGCGCCGGCGTCGTTCTCGGCGATGGTTCTGTCTTTTGCAGCGGCGTCGTGTTAGGTGACGGCGTCGTATTGGGCGATGGCGTTGTCTTGGGCGATGGTGTCGTACTGGGTGACGGCGTCGTGCTGGGTGATGGCGTCGTGCTGGGTGATGGCAATCTCCAGGCAATGTCTCTGCGCGCAATGATCTACGGCGACAGCGGGCCGTATATGCATCCGTAATTTGACCGCCTTAAGAAGACCTGAACTTTTCAGGAGCCCACCTACAGCCGTCGGTTTCACCCCGCAAGATCGTCGCTCCTCTCGCCCTTCGAACCGGAATTCATCCTTAGCTGAATTCCGGTTTTTGTCTCTGAAAAACTTCCACTCTCCGGCTCTCCCGTCCTTATCTAAAGCGCGCTAACAGAATCGTGAGTCATCTTCTTAATCTGACCTTTCCATCGTTCAACCTGACCGGACGAACCACAAGCAAGGGCCTATTTATCGAGCGTAATCCGCTATATTTCAATGACTTATGCGAATCCAAAGGGATGGCACGCGCATAGCTAAAGAAGCAGCGCCCGTGGGATTTTTCCCGGAGCTGGTCGACCCGATCCGACCAAACATTACAAGGATGATGAAGATGAAAAGAACCCCTGCTGCCCCCGCCATCACCTGGCTGACTCTGGCCGCGCTGCTCATTACGACAGCGGCCACTTTTAGATTCAGCCCCGCGGCCCGCGCGCAAGTCTCGGAATCGATCGCGACGGAAAACAGTCGCGCGATTCTTTCTAAATACGCGATTGACCTGACACAGCTTGCCGCACAAGGAAAACTCGAATCCTTGCAGGGCTTCGATGCCGAGATTAATCGCGCCATCGCTGCTCTGGCGCGCTCATCCACCAAAGCGCCGGTTGTGATCAGCGAGTCGGATGTGAATCGCCTCGGCTTAGCGCGTGCGATCGCACTGCGCATCGTTTCGGGTGACGCGCCGGACGCATTACGCGGAAAGCGCGTGTTGAGCCTGAACCTCGATGCTCTTGCGAAAGACGCGAAGACAAGCCAGGAATTCGAACGGCGCGTCCAGGCCGTATTTGATGCGGCCGCAGATGCCCAGGGAGAAATCATTCTTTTTGTCGACCAGCTTCATCAGTATGCGGGCACGCGTGCCACGGCCAGGGCTAGCGCAACGATCAAATCAGCTATTGCCGCGAAGGGCATTTCGGTGATCGCAGGCGCCAGTCCCGAGGCTTTCAACTCGTACATCGCCACCGATGAGTCGGTCGCAAACCTGTTTGAATCAATTTCGCTTGATGGTGCGCTTTCAACCACAGCGACGTCTGAAATTGCCAAGGACAAACGCAAGAGTCCAATTAACGAAGAGTTCGCCGGTGAAAAGATTGCGCCTGAAATGCGCGAGTTGATTCGCAGCGCCGGACCCAACGGCCGCGTCTCGGCAATTCTTCAAGTGAGTGATGTAAACAGTCGCGAAGTTCGCGCGTGGCTGGCACGTAATGGCGTTTTAGTAGGTGACAGCATGGCGAACTTGGGAACGATGAAGGTGGATTTGCCCGCTCGCGCGGTCGAAGCCCTGATGCAGAACAGATCGATGAACTTCATTTCGGCGGATGTAAAGATCGAGTCCTTCGGTCACGTCACCGCCACTAGCGGCGCCGATCAAATTCGCAACGCGCCGGCGCTACTAGGCGGCTTGTTAAGCGGGACAGCCATTGATGGGACCGGCATCACGATCGCAATCATTGATTCGGGCATGGACCTCAGCCACGTTGCGTTTCAGCCTGGCGGCCGCGTGAAATTCAAAAAGGATTTCACTCCTGAAAATAAGCCTGATAAGGATTTCTACGGCCATGGCAGTCACGTCGCAGCATTGGCAGCAGGAAATTATACGAATGGAACAGGCACTAGCTATCAGGGCATTGCCTACAATGCCAGCTTCGTGAACCTGCGGGTGCTCGACTCCAATGGCGTGGGCTCGACCTCAACGCTACTCGCAGCACTGAATTGGTTCCTGACGCCGGCCGACCCCAGCAAACCACTCAGTAGCTCAAACCCATTAAACAAGGACAAGTACGCGATTCGCGTTGTAAACATGAGCCTGGGCACCCCCGCTGTGAGCTCATACCAGAACGATCCCATTTGCCGCGCCAGTCGCGCTCTCGTTGATGCGGGCCTGGTCGTAGTCGCCGCCGCCGGCAACAGCGGCAAAGATGCGAACGGAAACAAAATCTATGGTCAGATTCACTCGCCCGGCAACGAGCCATCGGTGATTACTGTCGGCGCCGCCAACACGTTCGGCACTGATTCACGTGCTGACGATATCGTAGCGACCTATAGCTCGCGTGGTCCAACTCGCAGCTATTGGACGGACGCCAATGGCGTCAAGCATTTCGACAACATTCTGAAACCGGAACTGGTCGCTCCTGGCAACAAGCTCATCAATGCCGAAGCTGACGATGGGGGCTCCAATCCCAATAACCTGGTGAAGCAGAACCCATCACTCGATGCGGGTATCAGCACTTCGGACAACAAAAGGATGATGTACTTGAGCGGCACTTCAATGGCCACACCGGTGGTCGCGGGAGCAGCGGCCCTGATGCTGCAAATCAATCCGAAGCTGACACCGAACATGGTGAAGATGGCTTTGATGTACACGTCAGATCCGCTTGCCGGAGCGAACATGCTGGAACAGGGCACAGGCGAAGTTAACGTTGAAGGCGCCTGCCGTCTGGCGAAAGCAATACGCACCGACCTGACGTCAAGTACAGCCCAGGACAGTCCAATGCTGACGACTTCTGCTCCGAATCCGCAAACGACGATCGCGGGATACACGTTCACGTGGGCGCAAGGGATCCTATTCAAGCGCTGGTACGCGAAAGGCACCCCCCTAATCACGAACTATCAAACCTATTACGCTCAGGGCGTGGTGCTGGGTGATGGCATTGTGCTTGGTGACGGTGTCGTACTTGGTGATGGCGTCGTGCTCGGGGACGGTGTGGTGCTCGGCGACGGAGTTGTGCTGGGCGACAACATTTACACGAGTGACGGCGTCGTCCTCGGTGACGGCACTCTGTTTTGCAGCGGTGTCGTGTTGGGCGATGGCATTCTGCTTGGTGACGGGGTCGTACTGGGCGACGGCATTCTGCTCGGAGATGGCGTAGTGCTAGGCGACGGCGTGGTGCTGGGTGATTCAGCAGTTCAGGCCATGTCGGTCCGCGCAATGATCTTCGGCGACCTGGGCCCTTCAATGCACTAACAAGCTGGCGCGCTCACGGCGCACTAACCTTTCGCAAATCTTTACCCGATTAGGAGACACGAATGGCAGTTACCATGATGAAGGCCGAACTCGCTGTGCCGCCGCAATTCTTCGCGTCCGAATTTGCTTGCGAGCAATTGTTCCCGGGCGATGAGTCCGAAGTGCTTTAATTCCTGGCGAACCGCGCAATTCATACGGTCTACATGGCGACATTGATTCGCGACAACGGCCTCGTCAGCCCCAACAATCGGGGCGCTTTTTACGGTTGTCGCGACCGCGCAAAAAATTTGCTAGGCGTAGCGCTCATCGGACATGCTACTATTGTCGAGGCGCGCACCGATTCTGCGGTTGCCGCCTTTGCCCAACTGGCTGCCTACAGCCACCATGCATCCCTCATTCGTGGAGAACGCAAGACGGTCGATAGTTTCTGGGAGCATTTTGCTGCTACCGGTCAAACTTCGCGCCTAATCTGTCGCGAGCTTCTCTTTGAAAAGAAAGACGTCACGCCGCTTCCGGAACATCTTGCACATCTGCGTCCGGCGACCGCGGATGACATCGAACATGTGCTGGAGGTTAATGCCACGCTCGCTTTGGAAGAAGGGGGCATCAATCCCTTCCAGCGCGATCCGCTGGGCTTCCGCGCTCGCACCGCCCGCCGCGTTAAGCAAGGTCGAGTGTGGCTCGGCGTCAAAGATGACAAGGTGATCTTCAAGGCCGACATCGTCGGAGACACACCTGAGGCGATTTACCTGGAGGGAATTCACGTTAGTCCCGAAGAGCGCATGAAGGGTCACGGTAAACGATGTCTCGCGCAACTATCGTCAACGCTGCTGCGCCGCACTAAGACGATTTGCCTCGCCGTCAATCAACGGAAAGCCGACACCGTCGCGTTCTACGTTAAGGCCGGTTTCGACTTCCATAGCGAATACGAAACGATCTATCTCGGTTAACACTTTTTCTGAACTCTAAAGTTGGTCCATTCATCCCCCGCAAACAATAGTCTGACTCTGTCCACGGCTTATCGCTGTGTCGTAGTCGTCTGCGGTGTGGCCGCCACCATCTATGCGGCCACGTCCATGCCGCTGCCGAAGTTGGATTTGCGCTTTCTGCTGTTGGCGATGATCACTGTGATCGTCAGCTCACGCTTCGCGGTTAAGATTCCGCGCGCTAACACCAACGTTACTGTCTCCGACACATTCATATTTCTTGCGCTGCTTGTCTACGGAGGTTTTGCCGGAATTTTTCTGGCGGCTGCTGAAGGCTTGATCTCGGGGATTCGAATCACCAAAAAACCGCTCAACGTCGCATTTAACGCCGCGATGATGGCCTGTTCGACCTTCCTAACGGTGGTGATCACCAGATTTTTCTTCGGCCCGATCGCGGACCTGCGCTTCAAAGGTTGGCAACACTTCGTAGCAGCCGTCGGCGCGATGGCGCTCGCCCAATATTTCATTAACACCGGCATCAGCGCCACCGGTCTGGCGCTGAAAACACACGAGGGCATCCTTCGCACCTGGCATACACACTATCTCTGGACCTCAATCACCTACATTTCGGGAAGCATCGTCGCGGCCATCACCGCGAATTCGTTCGAACGCGCCGGCTTCGCGATTCTGATTGTGGGTACGCCGGTCATCTCGATCGTTTACTTCACCTATCACAAGTATCTCGACGAAATTAAGGCCAGCGCCGAACAGGCGGAACAGGCCGAGCGCGAACGCGCTGAAGCGGAGGGTGCTCGCGCCGAAGCTGAACGCGCGCGCGCCGAACAGGCCGAACGTCACGTCGAAGAACTGAATCGCCACATCACCGAACAGGAACGCATCAGTGTCCAGCTCCAGGAAAGCAAAGATCACTTTCGCCACGCGGCGTTCCACGACACGCTCACGAATCTGCCCAATCGCGCGCTGCTGGCTGAGAATTTAAAGTTCGTGATCGAGCGTGTGAAGCAGCACGAGGATTATCAATTCGCGGTGCTCTTCCTCGACCTCGATCGCTTTAAGAACGTGAACGATAGTCTGGGCCACTCGATCGGCGATCAACTGCTGATCGCGATGGCGCGACGGCTGGAACACTGCATTCGCGACGCCGATATGGTTGCGCGTCTCGGCGGCGACGAGTTCGCGATATTGCTCGACGGTATTTCCAGCGCTGCCGATCCGACGAACATGGCCAAGCGTATTCAGGAGAAACTCGAGTCGCCCTTCAACTTAAGCGGCCACGAGGTGTTCACCACGACCAGCATCGGCATCGCCATGAGTTCCGCGGGCTACGATCACCCCGAAGCCATCCTGCGCGACGCCGACACTGCGATGTATCGTGCCAAAGCGCAGGGCAAAGCTTGTTACGAAGTCTTCGACAAAGGTATGCACGCGCGCGCGGTGTACCTGCTGCAAATGGAAACGGACCTGCGGCGCGCGCTCGATCGCGAAGAGTTTCGCGTTCACTATCAGCCGATTGTTTCGCTCGAGAATGGACAGCTCGCCGGCTTTGAAGCGCTGATTCGTTGGGAGCATCCGGAGCGTGGCTCTGTGAATCCCGGCGACTTCATTTCACTGGCCGAGGATACGGGACTGATTGCGCCGATTGGCATGTGGGTTTTGAAACGCGCTTGCCAGCAGCTGGCGAAGTGGCAGTGGCGATCGCACGCGCACCGCAATCTGTTCATGAGCGTCAATCTTTCCAGCAAGCAGCTGGGACAGACCGCGCTGGTAAGTGAGATTCGCGAGATCTTGCAGGAGACGCACGTTGAGCCGCGCACTCTGAAACTGGAAATCACGGAAAGCGCCGTCATGGAGAATGCTGAGACGGCCGTACAGCTTCTCCGTCGTTTGAAAGCGCTGGGCGTGCAGCTGAGCATCGACGATTTCGGCACCGGCTATTCGTCACTCGGCTACCTGCACCGCTTCCCCGTCGACACTCTTAAGATTGACCGTTCGTTCGTCGGCCGCATCGGCGAAGCTTCCGAGAACATCGAAATCGTTCGCACGATCGTCTCACTGGCTGACAACATGGGCATGGACGTGGTCGCCGAAGGCGTGGAAACGCTGGCGCAATTCGGTTCGCTACGCTCGCTGAATTGTCAGTACGGCCAGGGTTATCTGTTCTCTCGGCCGGTTGATGCGACCACGATAGACGGCTGGATTTCCCGCACTCCCGATTGGCAAGCAGCGCTGTTTCCGCAGAGCGACAGCAAGGTTATCCCGGTCGCTGCACCCGTCGTGCAGTTGCGATCAGCTTAGTCACACTGCACTAAAAACACTTCTTCACTTCTTCCGGTCGATTCTCAGGCAAAAGATTTTCGAGATGTGGTTGAGCAGTCGCTCCGGCATCTGCGCTGGGGCGAACTTCGTAAATTGTCGCCGCGATCTGCTTGAAGTGAAACTGCGACTCGAGTTGTGCGAGTTCGCGAATCTCTCCGGCTTGCCACGAACACGGTTGCCACCAGCGCGAATCGATGTCGAGAAAAACTCTGTGGCCGGCGCGCAGGTCTTCTTCGATCTTCTGCTGCAGCTTTCCCGCCGGAAAGCCCGCGCCAATACCAATGTGCTCCCACTGCCCGATGCCGATGCCGCGCCAGTAAGTCACCGCCACAGTGGCAAAGCCCGCGACTACTACGCCATCGCTGGGCAGCAGACGCAAGCGCGCACTGTAGTCCTTCGCGAACTCGAGCCGAGCACGATAATCATGAATCCGCGTGCGTAGGAGAACTCCCATCGCTAACGCGATGCAAAGTATGAGCGCAATTAAGACTGCGATAGTTCGGCGTGGACTCTTCAGTTTCTCAGACCCGAAATTCAACAGGAAATTCGCGACAAGTGGCGTGGTCGCAGGCAGTCCGGTAACGAAGTAACGCCAATTGATTACGGTGCTGTAGTAAAGGATCAGCGTCGCATTCGCGAAAAATCCCACGCTCGCCGCGAGCAGCAACAATGTCCACCCGCGCCGGCGCCATTCGTAGACCAGCGCGGGCAGCAAGGCGACCAGAACGACGGGTGAAACCAGAAAGAAATAGGCGAAGAACGGCTTGAGGTTCGCGAGCGCCAGTGGATGCCGGGAAGCTTCGCTGCGCCCCGACTCAAGCCAGACATACCACTGTGTGCGATAGTCAGCGCTTGACGCGAACCAAACAGCAAACGGTCCCACCGCGAAGAGAACAAAAACGAGCAGCGAGCCTGCGACTATAGCAATCGTCCTTCGATCGAACTTCCATCCGGCAACCAAAGGCGCGAGCACGAGCCAGGGAAAGTAAAACGCATTCGTCTCGCGCAGATTAACGGCCAATCCCAGCAGCGCTGCACCTATTAAGATTAACCAAACGCGCTCGCTTCGTAGTCCGCGCAAATGAACGATCAGCGCTGCCGCCAAAAGCCAGACCGACGGCACCTCCGTCATAACCTGGCTGCCGTAAATCACAACCACTGGACAGACCGCGATGAGAAGCGCGGCGACTGTGGCAGCCAACAACGACGTCGTCAGATCGCGCGCGAGAATCCAACACATGACGATGGCCAGGGGAACTTGCGCCACGACTGCGTACTTGAACAGCAAGTAAGCGTGCTCGGGACCAACTCCGAAAACTTTGTGCGCGCACGTGTAGAGCACGAAGTTGAAGAGCGTGAAGAGCGAACGTCCCAGCGCCATCGGCGACGGCTGGCCGTGCAGAGACGCAATCGTGTAATCGAGCGCGTCCCAATCGCCGATGAAAGGATTCAGATAAAGCAGGGTGAGCGCGAGACCGAGCAGCGCCGGCGGCAGCCAGAATGAATACGAGTACCAGAAAGAATTCCGAGGGGGAACAGTTGTTTCAGCAGAATCTGAGACAGACACCACGAAAGATTTAATTACCGAGAGGCCCCGAAGAGATCTGATGCAATACCGGCGGTGGTTCAGCAGAAGACGCACCTTTGCGGCGCAGGGACCTGAGCGGCCTGACGTACTTCACGTATTTGCCGGCGGCCGGACCAAACATCTTACCCATCGTCTCAGCATCCATCTCGTCGAACGAGTGCAGGAAGAACGGCACCCGCGCAGCCGCAACGATCGCAATCAGCTTTCGGACCGAGGATACATTTTTCTTTGCGATTGCCGCTGACATCCCACGACGCCATCCGCGATGAAGCCAAACAGTTGTCCGTGACGGTGCGGCAGTTTTCCGATCGCATCATATTCAGGGTATGCGTCGTATCCTCAACCAAGTGCGGGTACTTTGCTTTGATCGCGATGATACGATCAATGACTCGATCACGCTCTTCGTAATTCAGCCAGAGCTTATCCGCTTCCGGTTGGCCGTGCATGTAAGTATAGAACTCGAAGATGATGCCCGCGGTGAGGGGTTCGTTCTTCCATTCTTCAACGAATTGTTCCAGGTCGCCTTCGTTCTCGCGCGTTAACACGGTCGCGATGCCAATGCGCAAGCCGCGTTCAGCCGCGTCGCGAATCATGCGCTTGATGCGCTGATAGGTCTTCGCGCCACGCAAGCGATCGTGTCGCTCTTCAACGCCATCGACTGAAACTTTGAAATTGACGTGCGGCCAGTCAGGAATGCGAATCGTTCCGTTGGTCACTACCATGTTGCGGCGAAAATACTTCGAGCCCATCTCAATGATTTCCTGGCGCATCAACGGCTCGCCGCCGACCCAACTGCACGAGAAGAAGGAAAAGCCTTCCGCTTTCAATTTGTCAAAGAAGGCGCGCCAACGCTCGACCGCGAGATTCTCGGGCTGCTCATGCTCGAAGAAGTAACAATGATGACAGCGCAGATTGCACTGGTTGGTCACGTCAACGGAACAGACGGCATCCTGCGGAATACCCATCAGCGCAAAGCGCGTCAGTTGATAGAGAGGATTTGTTTTTCGAGCCATTGATTAATGCCGTGATTTGAGGATTTGCCCGCCCGTGCCGCGGCTTTGATGCGAAGCGCCAGTCTAATACAGACGATCGAGAACGAAAAGCTGCTGTCTATATGGCCTACTTCGGGGGACCGGCGTTAGAGCAGTACCTCACTGCTTTCCATCTGTTCGCAGTCGCCGAGTTCGATGCGCTACACTACGCCGTCTTTCTCTTCGCGATGGCCCGGCACGGAAAGCTGCAAACAAACCTCGAATATTGGCTGGCGCGAATTGTGCTGGCGCTGTTTGAACTGCTGCCGCTAGCGCTCGCCATTGGACTGGGACAACTGTTTGGACGATTGGGCCGCGGGTTTGGGAAGTTGCGCCGCACCGGTCAACGCAATCTGGCGCTGGCTTTTCCGGAGGCGGACGCTGAGCGACGACAAAGACTTCTCCGTGGATGTTTTGAAAATCTTGGCCGATCGCTCGGAGTTTTCAGTCACTTTCGCAGAGAATCGCCCGACCAGTGGCGCAAGTTCATTGAGTGTGAAGGTCTCGACAATCTACAGGCTGCGCGCGCCGGCGGGCGCGGTGTGATTCTCTTCACTGGTCACATCGGCTCATGGGAGCTGACCAGCTTTTCACTTTCGGTGTTTGATCGGCCCTTAAAGTTTCTGGTGCGCCGGATTGAGAATCCGAAGGTTGAAGCGCTGGTCGATCGCTTTCGCACCTGGCGCGGCAATCGCACCATCGACAAAATGTATGCGGCTCGCGAGATGCTCCAGACCCTGCAAAGCGGCGGCACGTTGGGTATTCTCGTGGACTTGAACACGCTCGATCGCGAAGCAGTGTTCGTCGATTTTTTTGGCGTGAAAGCGGCCACCACCTTTCTTGTGGCCAAGCTGGCATTGCGCACGGGCGCGGCGGTGCTTCCAGTGTTTGCGCCCTGGGACGATGAGCGGAAGAAGTTTCGCGTGCAGGTGGGCGAACCATTGATGTTTGAGCGCACCGCCGACGAAAGCGAAAATATCATCCGGCTCACGCAAACGATGACCACGAAAGTGGAAGATTGCGTCCGTCATTATCCCGACCAGTGGCTATGGATTCATCGCCGCTGGAAGACGCGGCCTCCAGGCGAGCCGGAAATTTACTGAATAATTGCAAAGTGAAAAATGTCCGCCGCTTCCCAAGTCAATTCTCATTTGCACCGGGCCTACGCGTTTCGAGATCTGTCTGACTACTCTTTCAAAGATCGTCTTCTGATCAGGGCCGCCGGTCTGGTGTTCTTCACCGTTATCAAGCTTGTGGGATTAACAATTCGATTCGAGGTTGAGGGTTGGGAAAATTGGGAAGCAGCCACGCGCGACGCTCAGGTTCCCATTTACACGACCTGGCACAACACAATTTTTCTCTCAACTTATTTTTGGCGAAAGCGAGGAATAGTCTTGATGAGTTCCCGCAGCTTTGACGCCGAATATATGGAACGAACCATCAAGCGGTTCGGGTTCGGGACTGTGAAGGGCTCGTCAACCCGCGGGCACACTGGCGCCACCGTGGAAATGATCCGTTTGATTCGGGCAGGTCATCCAGGCGGCTTCACGATCGACGGTCCAAAGGGGCCTCGTTACGTAGCGAAGATGGGAGCGGTCTTGGTTGCCCAAAAATCGGGACAACCGATTCTTCCGTTCACGATCGCCACCCACAAGTGTTGGGAGCTGCAGAAAACCTGGGACCACACGTGCATCCCCAAACCATTCAGCCGCGCGCGGGTGGTAATTGGGCCGCCCATTTCAGTCCCTGCTGGGCGGGATGAAAACTTGCTGGCGAGAAAACAGGAAGAGCTGCAGCAGTCGCTGGACCACCTCGAGCGCCAAGGCAAGGAATGGCGGGCCGCCGTTTCGTGAAGGTCAGTTCGTGTAGTACGATTGGCGCACCGCAAGTTCCAAGTTTCAAGTTCCAAGTTTCAAGTTTCAAGTTCGGTTCTGACGACTCGAAACTCGAAACTTGAAACTCGAAACTGCGGTAACGCGGAGGTCCGATGATCAACCAGGAACGCATCAAAAATCTTCTACTCGAACTCGTGCAGATCGATAGCCACTCGCGCAAAGAACGCGAGGTCGCGCAATGTATCAAGAAGTACTGCGAAGAGATGGGCGCGCAGGTCGAGATCGACAGCGCGGGCGAAGCCGTCGGCGGCAACACCGGGAATGTCATCGCACGATTTCCCGGCACCATCGGGAACGCGCAACCGATCATGATGTCGGCCCACATGGACACCGTCGTTCCCGGCGAAGGGGTCAAGCCGGTTATCGAAGGCGACATTATTCGCACCGACGGCACCACGGTGCTCGGCGGCGACGACAAGAGCGGCTGCGCCGTGATCATCGAAGTCATTCGCTGCCTCCAGGAGCAAAAGATTCCCCACGCGCCGATTGAAGCAATCTTCTCGATTTGCGAAGAAGTCGGATTGCTCGGGGCCAAAAACGTGGATGTTTCGCAGTTGAAATCGAAGTACGGCATTGTTTTCGATTCCGACGATCCGGGCTTTCTGTTCACGAAGGGACCCAATTCCAATCACATGGAGTTCCGGATTCATGGCCTCGAATCGCACGCCGGCGTCGCGCCGGAAGAAGGCATCTCAGCCATCAAGATCGCCGCGGAAGGTCTCGCCAACATGAAACTCGGCCGCATTGATGAGGAGACGACGGCGAACATCGGCCAGATCGAAGGCGGTATGGCCACGAACATCATCCCGAACCTGGTAGTGCTGAAAGGCGAAGCCCGATCACACAGCGAACAGAAACTCGAAGCACAGACTCAACACATGAAGAAGTGTCTCGAAGATGCCGCGGCGAAATACGAAGTCACCGTCGCCGGAAAGACGACCAAAGCTTCCGTTGAGTCGCATGTTGAACGCGACTACTCTTCAATGGATGTTCCCGACAGCTCGCACGTCGTGCAGCTCGTCCTTAAAGCGGCCGCACGCATGGGCCTGGACGTGAAAACGATGGCGTCCGGCGGCGGCTGCGATGCGAACGTCTTCAACCGCAAGGGCATCGAGTGCGCGAACCTGGGCACCGGTATGCGCGCCATTCACACGGTGAAAGAATGGCTCGACGTGAAAGACATGTACGCGTCGGCTGAGATGACTTTGGAAATCATGAAGTTAAACGGCGAGCTGGCAGCGAAAGCGTCGGCCACCGGCGCGTGAAGCCTATTACACAAGGGCCCTAGCAGCGGCTAACCGTTTGTAGGAGGTAGGCCAATGATTCGATCAAACCTGGTTACTACCGCAGCCTTGCTTTTGTTTGGGTTGGTTCCTCTTGCGGCTCCAGCGCAGCAAGAAGCGACTTTAGGCGTTGAAGTAGTGCAACCTGCCAATCCTTCTTTCATGGCTATTGGTAGTCGTTGGAACATTGATCCGCCGCCGCAACTGCCGCGCAGTAAATCCTCGAAGAACTCGATCGCGTTAACCAAGATTACGATCAGTCCCACATTCGAATACGGCGGAGTGCGTATCGCTATCGGTGGCATCTTCGACGATTCGTGTCCGGCAGACGCACCCGGTCCGAAGTACGGTGAGAAAGAGAAACCCATCGCGAGCTATTTTGCCAACGAAGGCGAAACGGTGGTCGTCAAGGAATTTGAAGATTATGGCCGTGAGAAACTTGTCCTGCGCGTCAAGCGAGGTAAAGAGTGGCGTCCAGAAGAGACAGTGACTTCAGGCTTTCCGCAACTCGTTAACACCGTGCAATCAATCGTACTGATCAATGTTCAAGCCGAAAGCGAGCCTTCGGAGTTTCTCTTAACGCTGCAAAACGCTTCAGGCAAAGACGTAGTCGGACTCTCGCTAAAAATGTCTTCGTTCGAAACGCAAACGTGGACGCCATTTTCGAATAAGCCTCTGATTCGCGCTTACGCAACGATGAAAACGCCTATTCGGATTCAGGGCGAATCCAGCATTTCAGTGAAGAGCGTTCTGTTCGCTGATGGAAGTTACGATGGAGCTGTGGTTGACGCCGCGGAAATGGCTGCTCGCCGGCTGGGGTCCAGGATTCAAAGGTCCAGGCTGTTACAACTGTTGTTGGACCAGCCACGAACCGGCGAACCAAATGAAATCCTCGGCCAGCTAAAACAGAAGATTAACGATTGGCGCATCGATGTGGATCCTACAGACATCGACCAGATCCAGTCGCAATTTCCCAAGCTGCCCAAAGAGAACGGCAGACCGTGGATCGCCGAACAAATCATGTACGGACTTAAGATGGCGCGGAGCGACGGCGCCCACCGGGTTGACGAGATCGATCAAAAGCGGCGCAATCAGGCCATCTTTGATTGGCAGGATGCACTCAAGAGCCTTACCGATAAGGTCAGAGACTCGACCGTTTCGAAATAAGACTGGCTCATGCCTCCACGGTGGACTCACATCACCATTAACTGTAGCGACCTTGATCGTTCAATCGATTTCTACACTTCATTTTGCGGTCTAACCATTGTTCGCGATCGGCGGCCCGAAGGACGGCACAACGTCTGGCTCGGTCCGCAGACTGCTCCGGGCGAGGATCCGGTTTTTGTTTTGGTGGTGATCCAGGATGAAGTGAAGGCCCGGCTGGATCACTTCGGTTTTCAGTGCGACTCAAAGGAAGAAGTAGATCGACTGGCGCAACAAGCGCGCGAACAGAATATTCTGGTTGAGCCGCCAGCCGACATTGGCGGTGTCGTTGGATACTTCACGATGGTGCGCGATCCCGATGGACACCTGGTTGAGTTCACTGCCGGTCAACCATTGAAGGGTTTATGAGATGACTCGATCTGTCGCGGCATTAGTGATTGCGTTTCTAGCTTTGTCCGCTGCGGCGGTGGCCCAGTCTCCGTATACGATCAGCGGTGAATTGCGAGACGACGCGGGGCGACTTTTCGCTGGCGGCAACGTATGCGCGCTGCTGAAAATCCCGAGCGGCCTCAACGTTCGCGACAAAACGTGCGCGGTATCTGATAGCCAGGGTAAATTCACCATCAACATAGCGCAGCCGGGAACATATCAGGTCATCGCCGACAAAATGTCCGAACACTATATGCCCACCTACTTGCCGTTTTACCGAGTTTCACGACGACCGGTTACGGAAGTGATTTTGGGCCAGGGAACCGAGAATCAAACGGCGACAGTCACGATGCCCCCTAAGAGCGGACTGATTACCGGCAAAGTCATCGACGAAGCGACTGATCGCCGGGTCCCCAACTTTGTCGTCTGGGTCTGGCAAGCTCGCGATCCCAACGCTCGTACTCACCTGGTGGTAAATGGCCAATCGGGCATGTTCCAGCTACCCGTGCCGCCGACCGAACCTATCGGGATACGCGTAGTGGCAGATGGCTATGAAGATTGGGTGATCGCAGGAGGAATGCTGGTTTCAATGGCTGGCGCCAGGAAAGGTCCGGGTGCTTTGGTCGTTCCGGCGGGACAGAAAGCTGACTTCGCGGTATACCTCAAGAGAAAGACGCCGCCGCCCGATGATACCTCGGATTCAAGCAGGTTACCGGCGCCAATTCAACTTTCACCGGCAGACAGTCAAGTCTTCGATATTTTTCCACGACATACGCGGCTCGAATGGAATCCGGTACCGGGCGCGATCTCTTACGCCGTCGAAATCGAATCGTGCTGGCCACGCGGTTCTGAGGAAAAGAGGCGACTTCCCGATGATGGTGAGTGCATCAACCCGTCGTCATATGAAGAGAAGTACGGCCTGCATGAAACGAACTACGAATTCATCTTTAAAGGAGCGCAGCCCGGCCGGTGGAGGGTTTGGGCAATAGATTCGAACCACAAACCTGGAATGAGGAGTCCTTGGCGAAGCTTCACTTATTTGAAATGATACGCGTGTTGCAATTCGTCCTGCTCTGGCCATAATCACTTCCCATCATGATCCGTCCTTTTCGCGGTGTTCATCCGCAAATTCACGAAACCGCATTCATCGCCGACAGCGCGCAGATCATCGGCGACGTGCACATCGGCGAGCAGGCTTCCGTCTGGTTTGGCTCAGTCGTACGCGGCGACATGTTCTACATACGCATCGGCGACCGCACGAATGTTCAGGACAACTGCGTGCTGCACACGCGCACTGGCGAGAAACCGACCATCCTCGAAGAAGAAGTCACCATCGGCCACAGCGTAACGCTGCACGGTTGTTACATTGAACGAAAGAGCCTAATCGGAATCGGATCGATTGTTTTAGACGATGTGCGGGTGGGACATGAATCGTTGGTGGCGGCCGGTTCGTTGATTTCTCCCGGCACGATCATTCCGCCACGTTCATTGGTGATGGGCATGCCGGCACGAGTGAAACGGCCGTTGTCTGACGAAGAAGTCGCCAGCCTCGATCGCTTTTGGCAGAATTACGTTGAGTATTCGGCCGTTTATCTGCGCGATGAAGCGTAAGGTGATTAGGCGAAGGAAAGCAGTTCTTGCTGTGGTTGAGAGCTTGAATGCGCTGTCATCCATCCGATCACATCGCCCATTCCAGCAAGATCCGCAGAGGAAAGAGGGTGGGCGCCCTTAGTAATCAATTCTTGATTACCTCGACCAATCTCAGCGCTCGCACGAACGAACAAAGGACACCAGCCCGCCGTCAAGGCCTCGACAGCGCCCGCCCACGTGCCCCCTTTCTCATATTCGCTCGACACTACGACTGAATAATCAGAAGCGCCGTAAATTATCTTGTTGCGGCCCATCGCCCCACCAATTGAAAACCCGTTGTCAGGTCGATAAGGTGTTACTAAAACCAGTCGCCCGTCAGCGATGAAGCCACGCACTTCGTTCTGTCGGATGGTCTTAGTGAGACTGTCCGCCAGCACTCCAATCGCGCAGCCACCTGCGTCCAGCCCACCTTGCATCGCGATGCGATCCGTCCCGCGCGCTCCTCCGGACACTACCGCCACTGAGGAGCGGGCACATATTTCTCCCAGGCGGCGCGCAAAGGTTGCCCCCTCGTCATCAATGTTGCGCGAGCCGACAATCGCAATTGCCGGGCGACTGAGAATTGACAATTCGCCGGAGCCGAACAAAACCGGCGGCGCTTGATGTTTCATCGAATCCTTCAGTCGTACAGGATATGAATCATCAAGACGGGTCATGCACCAAATGCCACTCGCAGACATTTGTTCTAGTTCCAGCGCAACGGCACCCCCGCGATCGAGCAGCGCGGCAATGCGTTCAGCTTCCGCCTCAGCGATTGCGAGATGTTTCGACAGATCTGCGGTAGACATTCCCAGCAGCGCACCCGGACGGGCTAACTCCGACTCATGAATTCTCCGCGCGAGCGCGTTCCACTCTTTAAGCGTCAGCGGCGATACCGTTGATTCAATGCCGTCGCTCAAGCCCAACCGCGAACACAGCATGACAACGGCTGCGGAATCGTCGGTTAGTTGTGCGCGCGTATCGATCATGAATCACCCGCGGTGGCCCTGGCTAAAACGAAAGGAAAGACCGGACCGCTGCCGTTTATCCGCAGTAACGCTGCGATCATGGTCAATGTCCAACCTGAATCAACCACATCGTCAACCAACAGAACCGGCGCTTGGAGGATATCACGCTCGACCGAGAACGCTCCTAACAAATTGCGCAATTGTTGGGCACTGTTCTCCATAAGTTTTTGCGGTTCCGTTTCGCGGGTTTTCGCGATGACAGGTGCGAAAGAGAGATTCAAGATTCTCGCCAAGCGTTTGCCAAAGTCTGATACCAATGTCGGTTCACGATTCGAAGGAACACAAGTAATCCATTCCGGAAATGGATCGGGCCGCCAGCGCTCGCGTATCAACCGCGCGGATACTTCCACCAGTTCATCGCTGAAATGTTTTGCCTGGTACTTGCCGTCCGCCACCACTCGTCCCCAGCCCGCGTCCCCGTAAATGGACAGTGAGCGTCCGGGTTGGGGGCGCAAATCTTCTGGAATTCTTGTGCTTACTCTTCCCTGCTTCGTGAGGCCGACGGCATCCGGCATAACTTCTTGAATGTCATCGAGCGCCGCGACGGGCCATTGTTTCCGCGCGTCAAAAATAACGTCATCACCGCGCAAAAACTCAATCGCTTCGTGAATCAGCTTCTGCGGGATTGTTTGCCGGTGAGTACGGCCAGAGCAATTCATGCATTTTCCGCATGGCGAAGGCGCCGGATCGTCCAACGCTAGCGCCAGAAATTCCATCAGGCAGCCAGTGTGATCGACGTAGCCTTTTATCTCCTCCAGTTCGGCACGACGGTTTTTGGTCACCTGCTCCGAATGCAATAAATCCAGATGCCACGCATTGGGAGTGCGGATGAACGTCCTGCCATCTCGAATAACAGCACCATCCACTTCCAGTAGCTTCAGAGTTTTATCGATCACTCCACGTCGATAATTCATTTGCGACATCAGTTCATTGACGGTGACGCCAGACCTCTGCTCAACCGCCTGTAATACTTGCGACATCACCTTAGCGGGCGGAAACGCTGAACGAATAAAGTAGTCCTGAATTTCGTCGTCTTCGCGGCCGCTCAACAGAATGCCGTACGCCTCGTCGACCGCACGGCCGGCCCGTCCGACTTGTTGGTAATAAGCGATGACTGAGCCGGGTCGCTGAAAGTGGATGACAAAACCCAGATCGGGTTTATCGAAACCCATTCCGAGTGCTACCGTCGCCACCAGCGCTTTGCATTCGTTGCTGATTAACCTCCGTTCAGTCTCCAAACGCTCTTCATTGGCCAAATCCCCATAGTATTCAAGTGCGTCGATTCCGTTCTGCCGAAGCCACCCCGCAACTCGACGCGTGTCTGGAATTGTTAAGCAATAGATAATGCCGCTACCGGGAAGCTTCGGGACGAACTCAGCCAGCCACGCGAGGCGCTCGCTCTGATCACTCAGTTTGATGTTGAAGAGTTTCAGCGACCCGCGCGTTAGTGGGCCGCGCTGTACCTGAAGGTTTGGAATCTGAGCGACGACATCCTGCACCACACGATTGTTTGCAGTGGCCGTGGTGCACACGACCGGAACTTTCGCCGGCAGCATTTGCAGGATGCGGACGATGCGACGATAGTCCGGGCGAAAGTCATGGCCCCAATCAGAGATACAATGCGCCTCATCAACAATGAAGAGGCCGACGCTGTTTTGGATTCGCGAGAGCACGCTGCTGCGGAACTCAGGATTCGCCAGTCGTTCCGGAGAAATAAGAAGAATGTCGCATTCGTTTCGTGCGAGCGCCGTCTGTGCGTCGGCCCATTGTTCGAGGTTTTCGCTGTGGATGGTAAATGGCCGCAAGCCGATGTGGCGTGCTGCATCGATTTGATTTCGCATCAGCGCCAGCAGGGGGCTGATCAATAACGCAGGTCCTGAGCCGCCATCGCGAAGAATTTTCGTCGCTAAAAAGTAAACGATGCTCTTGCCCCAACCGGTGCGCTGGACTACGAGCACACGTTGCTTGAGATTTGCGGCAGCATGAATCGCATCCCATTGGCCTTCACGAAAAGATTTGTCGGCGCCGAGCATCTGGCGTAGGAGCGACTCAGCTTCGGGTTTGTTCATGAGGATTTTCGCCGTGGGAGGGCTGATGGTTAGGTCCGCTTCTCTTGCGCCACCTCTTCTGTCGGGCCTCGCGGCATCAACTCGCTCTTATATCCACAGCCTTCTGCGTCTGAGCAGTACTTGGTGACACCCTTCTTCGTAGTCTTCTCGAGTAAGAATGGCTTGCCGCATTGCGGACACTTCTCTTCAATCGGTTTGTCCCAGAAGACGGACTCGCACTTGGGATAATTAGCGCAGCCGTAGAAAACTTTTCCGCGCCGGGACTTTTTCACCACCAGTTCACCGCCGCAGCCGGGCCGCGGACACTTAACGCCCGTAGTTTCCTGCTTGATGTACTTGCATTTCGGATAGTTCGAACAGGAAATGAATTCGCCGAAGCGTCCTTGCCTGCGCACCAGTTGCGCGCCGTCCACGGGACAGTTCTCATCGATGGGCACCGGCGGCGCGGACATTTTTCCGCTCTTGGAAATCTTGCGAATGTTCCGGCATTCGGGATAGCCCGAGCAACCGTAAAACGGTCCGAACCGTCCGCGTTTCAGTTGCATCTGCTTCCCGCAAAGTTCGCACGCTTCGATCTCTTCTTCGCCGTCTCCCCCCGCCGCGGTGGCTTCCGGAGCTCGCACTGGTTCTGCATCACGCGTCGCGCCACAGTTGTTGCACTTGAGATACTTTCCAAACCGTCCCAGCTTCTGCACCATGCCGGGCGTGTTGCACTTCAGGCAGACTTCGTCAGTGGGCGTCTCTTTCTCTTTGATGTCCTTCGCGTATTTCTCGAACTGAGCAAGATCTTTCTTGAAAGTTTTGTAGAACTCGCCAATCGCATCAGTCCACTTGAGCTTCCCCTCTTCGATCTCGTCGAGTTCTTCCTCCATGCGCGCGGTGTAGGTCTCGTTGAAGAGATCGTCAAACCCGCCCTCGATCAAAACATCGTTCACCGTTTTGCCGAGCGCCGTCGGATGGAAACGCCCTTCTTTCTTCTCGACGTACTCGCGATCCTGGATCACTGTCATGATCGCGGCATAGGTCGAGGGGCGGCCGATGCCCTTTTCTTCGAGCGCCTTCACCAGGGTCGCCTCGGTGTACCGGGGCGGCGGCTCAGTGAAATGCTGCTCGGGATCGATCTTGTTGAGTGTTAACGTTTCGCCTTTCTGCACTAAAGGCAGAGTGCGCTCATCTTCCTCGTCGTCAGCCTTTTCGTCGCGACCCTCCTGGTAGACTTTCAGGAAGCCGTCGAACTTCAAGACTGATCCGGTGGCGCGGAACACAAATCGTCCGGCATTAATATCGATTGTGGTTTGATCGAAAAGCGCCGGCATCATTTGCGACGCGACAAAGCGCTGCCAAATCAACCGGTATAGTTTCAGTTCTTCCGGCTTCAGATATTTCGCCAGCGAATCCGGGGTGCGCGTCACATCGGTAGGTCGAATCGCTTCGTGGGCGTCCTGCGCGTCTTTCTTCGAGCGATAGTGCACTGCTTTTTCCGGGAGATATTTTTCCCCGTACTGTCCCTGGATGAATCCGCGAACTTCGCCCAGCGCCGTCTCGCTCACGCGCGTCGAGTCGGTACGCATGTAAGTAATCAGCCCCACCGAGCCTTCTTCGCCAATCTCCACGCCTTCGTAGAGGTGCTGCGCGATCATCATGGTGCGCTTCACCGGGAAGCTGAGTTTGCGTGAAGCTTCCTGTTGCAACTTTGAGGTGATGAACGGCGGAACCGGATTGCGCTTGCGTTCTTTGGTGGTGACCTCGTTGACAACGAAAGTCTGTTGTTGCGCTTCGGCGACTATCTCGTTCGCCTGCTGGTCGGTGCCGATCAGAATCTCCGACTTCTTCAAATCCTGATCGAAACCACTGGTCTTGACAGTCTTGTCATCGACTTTCAGCAAGCGCGAGTCGAACGCTGGTGGTTGATTGCCACTGAGGTTGGCGCCAATGGTCCAATACTCGGTCTTGACGAAAGCTTCGATTTCGCGTTCGCGCTGGACCACCATGCGCAAAGCCACGGACTGGACGCGGCCCGCACTCAGACGTCCTCCAATCGTGCGACAGAGCAGCGGCGAAACTTTGTAGCCCACGAGGCGATCGAGTATCCGTCGCGCCTGCTGTGCATCAACCAGGTTTCCGTCGATCTGCTTCGGATGGTCGAACGCTGCCTGGACCGCGCGCTTGGTAATCTCATTGAACATCACGCGAAAGGCGGGCTTGGCAGGTTTCTTCGGAACGATCTCTTCCGCGAGGTGCTGGCAGATCGCCTCACCTTCGCGATCGGGGTCAGCGGCCAGATAGATCGCATCGACCTCTTTCGCAGTCTTCTTTAGATCTGCAACGATCTTTTTGTTATTACGCTTTTTTGAATCAGGAATGATCTCGTATTCCGGCGCGAAGTTGTTTTGAACGTCGACACCGAGGCCCTTCGAAGGCAGATCTTTGATATGCCCGATCGAGGCCTTCACCACGAAGTCCTTACCGAGATACTTATTGATCGTCTTCGCCTTGGCGGGCGATTCGACAATTACGAGATTCTTAGCCATTGAACTGGTACTCCGGGCGGACACTGATGAAAATTCCTGCTCCGAAGGTTGCTTTTGTTGGTAACTCCTCAGGGTTTGAGCGCGGATGAAAATAGCACTAAGAACGGCGGTAACGTCAAATCGAGTCAGAAAAGAGCCGGAAAACGTTGAGTCAAAGCCACGACCGATTACAACCGCCGCACGAAGCACTTGCCCGGAAGCGCCCGAATCAGCTCACGCATTTCCAGCGTGAGCAACGCGGTGGTCAGTTGCGTGATCGATAGCTTGGTTGTTTCGGCCAGTGCGTCGATCTGTTGGGGCGTATCGGTCATCAACAGTTTGAAAATCGCGCGTTCGTGCTCACTTAAATCAGTTGGAGTCAGGGCGAGTTGATCAACCAGCTCGCCTCTTTTCTTTTTCTTGCTGGGCGGCGGCAGCAGTTGGGCAGCAATCTCAGCCGGCAATTCACTCGCAATGTCCTGCCATTGCTGGACGAGCTTGGCTCCCGCGCCTTTGATCAAATAGTTCGTGCCGAACGAATTGCGCGAAGTGATGTTCCCCGGGATAGCGAAGACTTCCCTGTTCTGTTCCATCGCCAGCCGCGCCGTAATCAAAGAGCCGGAATTCTCTGCCGCTTCCACCACCACTACTCCTAAACTCAATCCACTGATCACGCGATTGCGATAAGGAAAGTTTTCGGACACTGGTGGTGTGCCGAGCGGAAATTGCGTCACCAGCGCGCCGCCTTTGTTCAGAATTTCAAGTGCCAGCTTGCTGTGGTCGCGCGGATAGAATTGATCCAGGCCCGTTCCCATCACTGCCACGGTTTTGCCGCCGCCTTCCAACGCTCCGCGGTGCGCCGCCGCATCAATGCCGCGCGCCAGGCCGGAAATGATTGTCACCCCGCGTTGTGCCAGTTCACGCGCCAACATCAGTGCGGCGTTCTGACCGTAAGTTGAGCAGCGACGGGAACCAACAATCGCCACACAGGGCCGCTCGAGACATTCCGACCACGCGCCCTTCACGTATAGCGTTACCGGCGGATCGTAAGTCTCGCGCAACAGCGTCGGGTAGACGCCATCATCCAGGACGAGAATGTCGCCTCCGAGTTTGCGGACTCTTTCGATTTCCGCTGCGGCGCGTTCGTGAAGTTCGCGATTGGCGATGCACTCGATTGTCTCCGGCGTCAAACGCAACAACGCCAGTTCACGACGAGGAGCATCGAAGACCGCTTCCGCTGAACCGAAGTGTTCCAGCAGACGCGCAGTCACACGTGGACCAACACCGGGAGTCATATTGAGCGCAATCCAGTCTTTCATTAACTTGAGCAATCAGCGGTGAGCAGCAAAGTGGAAGTCTGGGAAGCGAAGACCGCTCGATTGCGCGGCACGAAATATCACGTCGCTGATTGAGCGTCAAGCAATTCGTGTCAGAACCGCGAGCGGTAGCGACCGGATCATTTGGCTCCTGAGCCAAGGAACGTTCCCTTGTTTTCACCAAACGCGCCTGCTGATCCGGTCGCTACCGCTCGCGGTTCTGACACATACGCGTTCGACAAATTCCGGCTGAAGTCGGTACTCTATACGCCGCTCAATTCACTCTTTGCCACAATTGGAGGCGCATCTGTTCTGGTGAATGGCGCGGTCTTCAAAACCGTTAGTGAGACTGCGAGAGCAGGCTCAGGTAGGTTCGATTCCTACACGCCTCCGCCAATTTCTTTCGCCCAAAACCCAATACCCCGCGTCTGACTAGCAGCTGAAGGACGTTTAAGAGGAGAGACAATGAAAAGCTACTTTAGACTTACGCTTGCCACCGCATTCACCGTGCTTCTTGTGGCTGGTTATGTCCAGGCACAGCCGCGGGTTGCGCGCGGTCGCGTCTACACAAAAGGTGACGTTGACCGCATCATCAAACGCGTCGAAGACAGTACCGACAAGTTCAAGAAAGAATTCGACAAGGCCCTCGATCACAGTCGCTTGAACAACACGAATCGCGAAGATCAGTTAAACGAATATGCGAAAGACCTCGAGCACGCGACTGACGACTTGCGCAAAGAATTCGATCGGAGTGACAAGTGGATCGACAATAAAGAACACGTCCGAAGATGTCTGGAACTCGCCAGCAAGATCAATGTCGCCATGCGCAACCGGCGTCTCGGCCCGAAAGTGGAAAGTCGCTGGGCGAGCGTGCGCTTCGATCTGAACACCTTGGCGGGCGTTTACAATCTGCCGGTCGTCGCCTCTCCCGAGTATCGTTAAGGTGAAGCAGTTCATTCTTTCGCCCTGAAACCCACATAGTCACGCTCGTCGATGCGGTCAAACAAACGACCAACAATCGCGAGCGTTACCTCGACTCGCGACCTCTTTCGCGAAATCATCCCAGCGGCAAGCGCCGCGCGGTCCGCGAATGACTCTGCGCATCGTGGCCGGATATGATCCTGACGGGAACTCCTATATAGTGGGCCCGCTCAAACACCCTTCTTTTCCTGCCTTAGTTATTTGAGCGGTTACTTACCCGCGTAAGCGACTAGAAAAGACGTCTCTGTTTTAGCGGTCCGTTGAGATCGTTACTCTCCGTGTATCTGAAAGGATCGACGATTAAGCAGAAGCAATTATGAAAGCACTGAACATCACTTTTGTTTTAGTCATCGCCCATTTTGTTTTTCTGATCCCCCAGGCGGTCTCTTGTCAGACCGAACGAGTTGACATTATCGAATACACGCCGCCCAAGGGTTGGGCCAGGACGCCAAAAGACGGCGTCGTGATCTACACCGACAGCAACCAGAGCACGAATGCGCTTTGTGTTCTTTCTGTTTACTCGAGTTCACCAACCGCCGGCAGCCCGCAAAAAGACTTTGCCAATGAATGGAATGAATTGATCGTCAAGCCGTTTAAGGCGGATACAAATCCTAAGACTGAAATTCAGACGGAAGATGGCTGGACATCAGTTTCAAGCGCCGCGGAGATTGAATCGGACGGAAATAAATTAGTCGTAATCATGACGGTCGTGAGTGGATACGGTCGAGCAGCGAGCGTTCTCGCCATCCTCAATAACCAGGCATACCTGCCTCAGATCGATGCGTTCATGACCAGCATCAAGATGGACAAAACCAGGGTCCTGGCCGGCACGAACCCGGCGCTTCCGCCGGCATCGACGCCTGCGCCAAAAGGCAATTCAGACTTTCTCGATTTCGATCCGTTTCCGGACAAGCCTTACATCCAGCCGCAGAAACCGCTGATCGGCCGCTTGCGAAAAACGATAACGACGAACGATCTCGCCGGCACGTGGGAAATCGGCGGGGCCGCCGTGCAGGAATATGTCACTTCCAGTTCGCAATCTACGACGAGCGTGTCTTTCTTTGGGAAGAAATACTTCATTCGCGCCGACGGCACATACGACTCGAAATTCCAGGGCCGGGCCAGCAACACGACGATCCGTGAATCGGACAGCGGCACGGTCGTTCTGTCTGGCGGCTTCATCACTATGAAGTCCAGACAGAACCCCGCGATGCGTTATCAGTTTGTTGCCTACATGAGCCAGCCAAACGGGGCGGCGGTGCTCTCGCTGATATATATCGGCGACAGCACGCCGTTGGACGGCGCGGCGCTCCGCGCCAACTGCGGCCATGCGAACGGCTACGTCTCTTGTCTGAATGGAGAAGAGTGGGTGCGAATTCCGTGAGCGAATCGAAAGCCAGTTTGAGCGGAAGTTAAGAAGAGCAGATGCAAAAGTTTCTGTGGATAATTATTGGTTTCGTACTTGCTGCTCTGGCAGCAATTGGCAGTCCGCAACCCTTGGCGGCGCCGGCTACGATTGCTAAGGGCGAATGTGACTGCAGCAATCTCGGGGCATTGCAGATCGAACTGCGTAACGCTGTGGGTTTGCAGCAGGCCTTCCAAGCGAAAATTGCCGACTTACGCAAGTTGGACCACGCACCCGCTTCCGACGAATTCAGCAGATTTGCCGCCGCGACTGCAAAAGGCTTCAAGCGACCGCCCGGCGACACTGGGCCGGAAGCGGTCGAGTACACACCGTACGGTGACTCGGTAGACACGGGAATATTGGAAACGGAAAAGAAGACAATGAAGGCGGAAAAGGAGAAAGAAGAAACGGCGCGAACAGCTTTGCGGACTCAGTCGCAATGCGAAACAGGAAATCGATGATATGAAGCGTGGCGCGAGCTGCGACGGAATCGCCAAGGCCGTCGAGGCCCATGAGGGCGTCCATTGGAGTTCTTTCGGCAAAAACCCTGCGCCCTGCGTTTGAATGTAATACCGCGTTTTTTCTCGCCTTGACGTCGCCCAGCCGCTCTCCTATCATGCTATTTTTCGAACGAACGTTCGAATGGTAACAAACACGGCATGATTAACTTTCAAACTTCACCCGACCAATACCGGCACTGGAAACTTTCATTCGACGGTCCGGTCGCGCGACTATCGATGGACGTACAGGAAGACGAAACGCTCGCCGATGGCTATAAGCTGAAACTGAATTCCTATGACCTGGGCGTCGATATTGAACTGGCAGATGCGATTCAGCGGATCCGTTGAGCACCCGGAAGTTCAGGCCGTCATCATCACGAGTTTGAAGCCGCGTATCTTTTGCGCCGGCGCAAATATTTACATGCTCGGCACTTCATCGCACGCGTTCAAGGTGAACTTCTGCAAGTTCACGAACGAGACCCGCTGTGCCATTGAAGACGACTCACGCGCTTCCGGACGCCGCTACCTTGCGGCCTTGAATGGAACTGCGTCGGGCGGCGGCTACGAATTGGCCATCGCCTGCGATGAAATCTATCTGGTTGACGACGGCAACTCAGCCGTTTCCCTTCCCGAAGTTCCTTTGCTGGGAGTTTTGCCGGGCACCGGCGGCCTGACGCGCCTCGTCGATAAGAGAAAAATTCGGCGCGATCGTGCTGACGTCTTCTCAACGCTGGCCGAGGGTTTGAAAGGCAAGCGTGCCAAAGAGTGGGGACTGATCGACGACACGTTCACGACGAGCAAGTTTCAGAGCTCCATCGATGATCGTGTGGCGCAAATTGTTAATTTACGGTCTGACACAAAGCAAGCATCCCCGGTGGGAATTAAGTTGGGCCCGCTTACTGTAGGGGCAGGGCTTGTCCCTGCCCGCAGTGATTCGGGAGAACGGGCGGGGACAAGCCCCGCCCCTACAGACGACAGCCGCGAATACAAATACGTCTCACTGAAGTTTCACCGCGATAAGCGTTACGCCGATCTGACGATGCGCGGACCGGAAGCCGGCCTGCCCGCGTCTGCCGACGAAATTCGTAACCTTGGTGATGATTATTGGCCGCTGCGCGCCTATCGTGAACTCGACGACGCCTTGTTGTATCTGCGCGTGAACGAGCCGGAAGTCGGTCTGGTGTGCGTGCGCACTGAAGGGTCGATCGACAATGTGCTCGCGGTTGACAAGACGCTCGCCACAAATCGCGAACACTGGCTGATTCGCGAAATCGTTTTGCAGATGGCCCGCGTGCTGCGGCGACTCGATCTGACCGCCAAGAGCTTCTTCTCAATCATCGAACCGGGCAGTTGCTTCGCGGGGAATTTGTTCGAGCTGCTACTCGCATCCGATCGCAGTTACATGCTGAACAATCCGGACGAGACGGTTGAAGTCGCTTTGAGCGAACTCAACACGGGCGCGTTCCCGATGAGCAACGGTTTGACGCGTTTGCAGTCGCGTTTCCTGGCCGAGCCGAAGAAAGCGTACGAAGCATTTGCGCACGAGGGCGCGTTCGACACTGAAGCGGCTGACGCAGCGGGACTTGTTACCTTCGCACCGGACGATCTTGATTGGGAAGATGAGATTCGCGTGGCGATTGAAGAGCGCACGTCGCTTTCGCCCGACGCATTGACGGGGATGGAAGCATCGTTGCGGTTTGCCGGTCCGGAAACTATGGACACGAAGATCTATGGGCGGCTGACAGCCTGGCAGAACTGGATCTTTCAAAGGCCGAATGCGGTGGGGCCTAACGGCGCGCTGACGAATTACGGCAAGCCGACACAGGCGAAGTTTGACTACAAGCGAACATAATGCTGGGAGCGCGGGCGTCCTCGCCCGCATTCAGCGCGGAGCGCCAACAGCTTTTTGATTTGAAACTTGAGCGTGCTGGACCCTTGCGGACGAGGACGTCCGCGCTCCCAGCAAGTGACATCATGAATCTCAACGAACGAATTCCGAATAACGTTAACCTGAGCGAAGACAAACGTCTGCAGCGCGCGCTGGAGAAATGGCTGCCGAATTTTCTATCGTGGTGGAACGACATGGGGCCGGAAGGTTTCCAGCAGAAGGATGTCTGGCTGCGCACGGCCATCGACGTCGGCAGCGAAGGCTGGGCGCATTTCGATTACGTGAAGATGCCCGAATATCGCTGGGGGATCTTTCTCGAACCTGCACAAGCCGGCGCGAAAGTCGGTTTCGGCGACAACTACGGCGCGCCGGCTTATCAGGAAGTGCCGGGTGAGTTTCGCAACGCGCTGCGCAGAATCATTGTTACGCAGGGCGATACCGAACCGGCGTCCGTTGAGCAGCAAAGACAGTTGGGACACACGTGTCCCTCGCTCTATGACATGCGCAATCTGTTTCAGGTAAACGTCGAAGAAGGTCGTCACCTCTGGGCGATGGTTTATCTGCTGCACGGATATTTCGGCCGCGATGGTCGCGATGAAGCCGACGCTTTGCTCGAACGCCGCAGCGGCAATCCCGACAAACCTCGGATCCTCGAAGCCTTTAATCAGCCGTGTGACGACTGGTTGAATTTTTACGCGTTCACGATGTTTACGGATCGCGACGGGAAGTATCAGTTGTCCGCGCTGGCTGAGTCCGGCTTCGAACCTTTGGCGCGCACGTGCCGCTTCATGCTGACGGAAGAAGCGCACCACATGTTTGTCGGCGACACGGGTCTAAGTCGCGTCGTCAAACGCACGGCGCAATTGATGAAACAGAATGAAGACGTACGCGCAGCCGGCGGCATCCCGCTTGAAATTATTCAGAAGTACATCAACTTCTGGTTCAGTTATTCGCTTGATCTATTTGGTGGCGAGATTAGTTCAAACTCGGCCGACTTTTTCGCGGCGGGTTTGAAAGGTCGCTTCAAAGAGCAGGAGCAATACACTGATCACATCGCGACCGAAGGCGCCTTCACAATGATGGTTGTCGAGGACGGCAAGCTCGTCCCGCGCGAAGTTCCCTTACGGAATGCTTTGAACGAAGTCCTGCGCGGCGAGTACGTCAAGGATTGCGAGAAAGGCTTGGCGCGTTGGAACAAGGCCCTGGCGGATGAGGGGATAGTGGCGCCGACTTCAGTCGGTGAGGGCAACCACAGACTGAAGCCTGTGCCACTTTTGTACCTGCCCAATATCCGCTTCCATCGCCACGTCGGTGAATATGCGGGACATCATTTCGACATTGAAGGCAATTTGATTTCGCAGGAAGCGTTCGCAGCAAAGAAATCTGAGTGGCTGCCGACGATCGAAGACCGCGAGTACGTGCGCAGCTTGATGAAGCCGGTCACTGAAGTTGGCAAGATCGCGAATTGGATTGCCCCGCCGACGACGGGAATTAAGGGTAAGCCGTTTGAGTTTGAGTATGTCAGATTGTGACATTGGTTCATTGAATCATTGATACATTGGTCTCTAGCCAAATTCGAATGATTCAATGGATCAATGAATCAATGAGTCAATGAGTCAATTCTCTCGATACGATCAAAAGCTCGAGCACATTCTGCGCACGTCTGCGCGCATCTTTGCCGAGAAGAGCTATCACTCAACGTCGATGCGCGACATCTCACGCGCGACGGGTGTCAGCCTCGCGGGCCTTTATCACTACTGCAAATCCAAAGAAGAGCTGCTCTTCCTGATTCAGGACCACTGCTTCGGACGCCTGCGCGATCGACTCGAGGAACGAATCAAACAAGTGGACGATCCGTTCGAGAAGCTGCACATCTTCATCGACAATCATCTGTCGTTCTTCGCCGCGAACATGGCCGAGATGAAGGTGCTCTCGCATGAGGCTGAATCGCTCGCCGGAGACATGCACGCGCATGTTTCGACCAAGAAGGAAAAATATGCGAAGCTCGCCCGCAAAATTCTCCGCGAGATTCAGGAACAACAGCCGGCGACAAGCAGAGTCGATTTGACGGTGGCTGCCTACGCGTTGTTCGGGATGATGAACTGGATTTATAACTGGTACGATCCGTCGGGGAAACTTGCAGTTACCGATCTGGTGGACATTATCGTGCAAATTTTTCTGAACGGGTTTATGGGAAACTCAAAACGCAAGCTCGCCGGCGCTTGGAAATGGAAGCGATCTGAAAACGCAAACGTTTGGCGCGGCGGCGTAAAGACTATGCTTGCAATTTTGTTGCTCGGTGTGGCGTTGCTCCGGCCGGCAATAGGTGCCGCGCAAGAGGCGCGCTCGAAACCCCAACTGCCGTGTTTGGGATCGCCGGTCTATGGCGGGAATACAAAATATGAGGAGATCTCTCAGGAGCCCCGTCCTGGTATTAAGGCCGAAGGCTATCCGAAAGGAGCCAATAAGAAACCGGCTCCCAGGGAGATGTTGACTGTCTTCCTGGTAGTCTTCAAGGGAGTTGAATATCACGTGTTTGTCGACGCAGACCAGATTATTCAGCGTATCACTACTTCGGATCACCATTTTAAGACGCCTGAAGGTGTGGCGGTCGGAGATACAGCGACGAGCGTTAAGCCGCTCGCCCAGGCGACTCCTGCCAACCCATGCGGATATTCCCTCGAGCTGGCATCAGGTTGGATAGTTGATTTTGGTTCGAACAGCGAGGCCGCGAACGGAAGTCTGTCCGACGATGCTACCGTCAAGAGTTTTTCAATGCGGCTACGATCCAAGAAGTCGCATTGAATCCAGAATCAGGACAAATACGCTCGCTCAATGTAGCGCTGCTAACCACAATTAATGGCAAAACTTTTTTTGAGCCGGCGATTTCTTCTGACTCTCACTCTTATTGCGGCCGCTTGTTTGACGCACGTTTCGATCAGCGCTGCGCAGCGTCGATCCAAAAAGCCCCGAATCCAATCGGGACCGGTTCATAAATTCGCCGCCGGTACATCCGCCCAAGGGATCAAGTTCGAATTAGTCAATAACCTCGTTTTGGTCCAAGCGCGCGTAAATAACTCTGAGCCGCTTTGGTTCATTTTTGACACCGGCGCAAGTAATACAGTTATTGACACTAAGCGCGCGGAGACGCTCGGCCTAAAAGCACACGGGAAGATTGTGAGCACGGGTGCAGCCGGAAAAGCAGAGGCGCAGCGCGTGCCCGACGTCAATATTCAGTTCCCGGGATTTGAAATCGCGCGGCTGACTGTTTATACGCTGCCGATCGATTTCTTCTCGGCGCACTTCGGCTTTCCCATCGGCGGAATCATAGGCAATGACATTATTGGCCGCGTGGTTGCCGAAATTGATTATGAGAAGCATGAACTGAGTTTCTACGATGTCGCGAGTTACACAACTGAGGCCGGCGGTCAGGTGTTTCCGGTGACTTTGCAGGGTGGCCTGCCGATGATTCAAACGAAGTTTGCATTGGCGAACCGAGAGTTCTCAGGGACATTTGAGATCGACACCGGCTCAACTGGAGCTATGCAAATCAATACACCGTTTGTCCGCCGGCACAATCTTTTGTCGCTTGTGAAGCGATCCAAAAAAGAACGATTAGGCGGCGTCGGCGGCACGGCAGAGGCGGTCACCACGCGTCTTGAGAGCGTGACCCTTGGTAAATATCGTTTGCCGAATTCGATTGGCAAGCTGTCTCTGGCGAAACAGGGTGACTATTCCAGCCGGCGTTACGACGGGTTGCTCGGCGGTCCAATCTTTCGCCGCTTTAAGCTGGTGGTTGACTTGTCGCGACGCAGAATAACTTTCCAACCTAACGGTGCGCTCAATGAGCCTTTTGAAGCCGACATGAGCGGATTAGAATTGGTCGCCGACGGTGACGACCTGGCGACATATCTGATTGACGACCTCGAACCGGACACGCCCGCTACCGAGGCCGGCATCAAGGGGGGCGAGACGCTGCTCGCTATTGACGGTCGACCGGCTTCAGAGTTTTCGTTGGAAGAGATTCGCCGTATGTTTATGCATGATAGACGCGAATATGACCTAACCCTGAAGCGTGATAAGGACACGATTCACGTCAAGTTAAAACTTAGAAGATTGGTTTAGACAACAGATGGTTCAAGCCCAGAAAGATTTAAGCGTGGCAACTGACAAACAACTAATTGGCTACGAGGTGAAAGATGGCGTGGCGCTGTTCACGCTCAACGATCCGCCGGCAAACACCTACTCGTACGCGATGATGCAAGAGCTCGACGCGTGTATTCTGCAAGCGCGGATGGACGAAGCTGTTCAAGTCATCGTCATCACGGGCGCGGGCGAGAAATTCTTCTGCGCGGGCGCGAACATCGCGATGCTCAGCGAAGTCACGCCGGAGTTCAAATACTATTTCTGTCTGCACGCGAATGAAACGATGTGTCGTCTGGAACAGACCCCGAAGCTGGTGATTGCGGCCATCAATGGGCATTGCGTCGGCGGCGGTTTGGAAGTCGCGATGGCCGCCGACATTCGCATCGCGCGACGTGGCGCAGGAAAGATGGGACTTCCGGAAGTTTCGCTTGGCGTTTTGCCGGGCACGGGTGGGACGCAGCGGCTCGCGCGTTTGGTGGGAAAATCAAAAGCGATCGAGTTGATGGCGACCGGTGAGCTGTTTGATTTCGAGAGAGGTGAAGCGCTTGGCCTCGTGAATCGAATCATCGACGCAAACGACGCCGCGGATTTCATGAAACGATCGCTCGAATACGCTGGGCAATTCACCACACCGAACAAACCTTCACGCGCGGTGGGCCGCATCAAGCGCGCGGTACAAACCGGCGCCGAGATTCCGCTCGAATCCGGACTGGCGTTGGAACGCGAGCTTCAACAGCAACTGTTTCAGTCGGAAGATGCGAAAGAAGGTCTCGACGCGTACGTAAACAAGCGCAAGGCAGAATTCAAAGGAAAGTAAGCAGTTAGCAGTGAGCAGTAAGCAGCGAAATGCTTTTTAACTGCTCACGGTTCACTGCTCACTGCTCACTGAAATGCACAACGATCAAATCACAGTTTCCGAAGATAACGGCATCGTCACCATCACGCTTAACCGACCTGAGAAGCTGAACGCTTTCGTCGGGCACATGCGGCGCGATCTGGCTGAGGCGCTCGAGGAAGCCGGCAGCGATCCGGACGTGCGCGTGATTATTGTAACCGGCGCCGGTCGGGCCTTCTGCGCTGGCGGCGACGTCAATTTCATGGCGGAGCTAATCGAACGAAATAATTCGGAAGAATTCGCGCGGCTACTCGGCGCAGCGCGGCGCGTCATCCTCGCAATCCGCCACATGACCAAGCCGGTCATTGCTTCGATCAATGGACCGGCATCAGGGGCTGGATTCAATCTGGCGCTCGCCTGCGATCTGCGCATCGCCTCCGCCGACGCGACCTTCAGTCAATCGTTCGTGAAGATCGGCTTTCATCCTGATTGGGGAGGCACCTACTTTTTGCCGCGGATGGTGCCGTCAAACGTTGCGTGCGAACTTTTCTTTCTCGGCGAGCCAATCGACGCGCAGGCGGCACTGCAGCTCAACCTGGTGAATCGCGTAGTGCCTGCCGATCAACTCGAAAACGAAACACGCGCGCTGGCTGAGCGTTTGCGCGACAGCGCGGCTATCTCCATTGGCGCAGCCAAGCAAGCTGTATACGCGAGCGAACAGGATACACTCGACCGCATGCTGCAATACGAAGTGGATGCGCAGATGCGTTGCTTTGCTTCTGAAGACGGCCGCGAAGGTGTGCGCGCATTCCTGGAGAAACGTCCACCGAATTTCACCGGACGGTGAATTCAGTTTCGTGTTACGAGTTTCGAGTTTCGAGTTTCGAGTTGTCAATTAATAAACGAACTAGAAACTAGAAACTGGAAACTGTAATGAAATTACAGAACAGGCTCGCATTCATTACCGGCGGAGGCCGCGGCATTGGCCGCGCGATTGCGATTGCTTTCGCGCAAGAAGGCGCGTCGGTTGCTGTCGCCGCACGGACGCAAGATCAAATCGAATCAGTGGCTGCCGAGATAAATGGACAGCACGATGCGGCGGCGTTTGCAGTCAACTGTGACGTGGCTTCCGCTGAAAGCGTCAAGCGCGCATTTGAGCTTACGAATGAGAAGTTTGGCCGGGCCCCCGACATTCTCGTGAATAACGCCGGCGTCGTGGAGACTGCGCCGTTCATCAAGACCGACGAAGCCATTTGGCAGCGCCATATCGCGGTTAATCTCACGGGAACCTTTCATTGCACACACGCAGCGTTGACGGCAATGATCCGCGGTCATTGGGGCCGAGTAATCAATGTTGCTTCGATTGCCGGCAAGACTGGGGCGCCTTATATCTCCGCCTATGCCGCGTCCAAACACGGCGTGCTCGGATTAACTCGATCGCTCGCGTTGGAAGTGGCGCCGCTTGGCATTACGGTTAATGCTATCTGTCCGGGCTATGTCGACACCGAGATGACCGCACGTGGAGTCGAAAACATTGTGGCGCGCACGGCGATTTCAAAAGACGAAGCTATTCGCGCGCTTGAAACAATGAGTCCGCAAAATCGACTGATCACCGCCGAAGAAGTTGCCGCGCTGGCCGTGTTGCTGGCTTCAGAAGAAGGTCGCGGCATCAATGGACAGGCGATCAATGTTGATGGCGGGACCGTTCTGTTCTGAACAGTTTCAAGTTTAAGGTTTCAAGTTTCAAGTTCGCTGCAAAAACTTGAAACCTGAAACTTGAAACCCGAAACTCGAAACTTGAAACTTGAATGATTGAGAATCTTTACAACCTCGAGCGCACCCATTCATGCGGTGCGCTGCGCAAGAAAAACGTGGGCGAGCGCGTGACGTTGATGGGCTGGTGCGCGCGGCGGCGTGATTTCGGGCCGCTGACTTTCATCGACTTGCGTGACCGCGATGGCCTTACGCAAATTGTCGTGAATCAGGAAAACGCTTCCGAAGCGCACGCCAAAGCGAAAGACGTGCGCGGAGAATACGTGTTGGCGGTCAGCGGCCAAGTCGTGCTGCGCGACGAAAACTCGCGCAATCCGAAGATCGCCACCGGCGACATCGAAATCCAGGCCACGGAAATTCGAATTCTGAACGATGCGCGCACGCTGCCCTTCCAACTGGACGCGTCTGAGACGGCGCTCGCGGCTGAAGATCTGCGTTTGAAATATCGGTATCTCGATTTGCGGCGGCCGCAACTGCAATCGAACCTGCGCCTGCGCCATCGCATGCTTCTGGAAATCAATCGATACATGGACGAGCAGGGCTTCACGCAGATCGAAACACCGAACCTGATCAAATCAACGCCCGAAGGCGCGCGCGATTACATCGTCCCGTCGCGCGTCCAGCCCGGAAAATTCTTCGCGCTGCCGCAAAGCCCGCAAATTTTCAAACAGATTTGCATGATTGCGGGACTCGACAAGTACTACCAAATCGCGCGCTGCTTTCGCGACGAAGACCTGCGCGCAGATCGACAGCCGGAGTTTTCGCAGCTCGACGTTGAGATGAGCTTTGCGACGCCGGACCAGGTTTACAAATTGGTCGAAGGGTTGTTTGCGCGAATTTTTCGCTTGATTGATGTCGACCTGGCAGTTCCCTTTCCGCGCTTCACATTCGCTGAAGTCATGCGCCGTTTTGGCTCCGATAAACCAGACCTGCGCATCCCCGCGATGGAGTTGCAGGATCTTTCACCGGCCCTCGCTGAAACAACCTTCGCACCTTACGCGTCAGTGCTCTCAGCCGGCGGTAAGATCAAAGGCATCGTGGTGGGCGGCGGCGCGTCGATGTCGCGCAAGGCGCTCGATGAGTTGCAGGAATTCGTAAAGCGGTATGGTGCGACGGCTTTGGCCTGGATCAAACTTGGCGATGAACTTACATCGTCGCTGCTGAAAGCGCTGGGCAACGAGAAGGTTGTCGATCTCGCCGGACTCGCCGGCGCGCAGAAGGGCGATGCTGTGCTAATCGTCGCCGGCAAGCGTGACGTCGTCGCGGCCAGTCTTGGGGCGCTGCGCAACGAAGTCGCGAAACGTGAGGGCTTAATTCCAGAGGGCGTGTACGCGCCGCTGTGGGTGAGTGAGTTTCCGATGTTCGAATATCACGAAGATGATGGGCGTTATTACGCGATGCATCATCCCTTCACCTCGCCTCTGGATGAAGACGTTCTTACGCTTGAGCGCGCGGTGGGCGGAGAGCCGGAGTTGTTCCGCCAATTGCGCGCCAAAGCCTACGACGCAGTTATCAATGGAGTGGAAGCCGCGGGAGGCTCGATTAGAATTCATCGGCGCGACGTGCAATCGCTGGTCTTCAAAGCATTGGGCATGAGCGAAGAGCAAGCCCGCGCGCGCTTTGGCTTCTTCCTCGACGCTTTGGCTTACGGCACACCACCGCACGGCGGCATCGCGGCTGGAATCGAACGCACGTTGATGGTGCTCGTGCCAACCGAAAACATTCGCGACGTGATGGCGTTTCCCAAGACAGCTTCAGCCCAGGATCTAATGATCGATGCACCCGGCGAAGTTGATCAGAAGCAGTTGGAGGAGCTGCATCTGAAGATCGTGGATAATTAGCCGCGGATGAACGCGGATCGACGCAGATCAGAACGGTCAATGGTTTGTTCTTAATCCGCGTCTATCTGCGTTAATCTGCGGCTAATTTATCGTCTGGCTCATGCACATCCGGCTAACTCGATCGCTTTTTGACGAGCTAATCGCGCATGCTCGCGAAGCTGCTCCGAACGAATGCTGCGGATTGATTGGCGGCTCAATCGACGGACGCGCTGATACGCTTTATCGCACGAAGAATGTCGCGGCAGACACGCTTGTCAGCTACGAAGCCGCGCCCGAAGATCTCTTTGCCGCGCAACGCGCGATGCGCGAACGTGGCGAGCAACTTATCGCGATTTATCACTCGCATCCACGCGCCGCTAACCCGGAGCCATCTCCGACTGATGTGCGGCTTGCCTACTACCCAGCAGCGGTTTACCTTATTGCTGGATTAGGAAATGATGAGCCTTGCTTGCGCGCTTTTTGCATCGATGAGCGCACAGGCAAATGGGAACCGGTCGAGTACGACATCACCGAAGGCACGAGCAGCTGAAACTCAATCACTCAGCCGCTCGTAGAGACCTTCAAATGCAACCGAAGCACAGCAAATACGACACGAATCCGCTGGACGAGAACGTTGCGGATCGCGCGACTGATTCTTGGGGCCGCGACACCGGTTCGGCCGGCGAACCGGAGACGCAGAACATGAGCGGCGCGGCCACGCGAGAAATCGGTGGTGGCGCGAATGATGCGGCGCGAAACGATCCCGAAGCCGAAGCCGCCACGCGTCGCATAGACGATTCGTATCCTTCGATTTTCGTGCAGCCAAAAGGACGTGAGGTGACGTACCAGCCGCCGCCCATGCCTCTGGCAAACATCTACCAGCCGCCGCCGGTTCCCCCGCCGCAGATTTATCAGCGGCCGCCTGTCCCGTTCCTTCAGGGCAAACCGGGTACGCGCACAGTCACCGGTGTAAACATTTCGGAAAAATGGGCGAATGCACTGCCCTACTTTCCGTTTTTCATTGGGCTAGTGGCGTCTGTGGTTGAGTTGCTCATGGTGCCCCGTACTGAGAGCCGCACCCGGTTTCACGCCGCCCAGGGATTTGCTTTGCAAATCGCTATTCTGGCAATCAGCGCAGTCTTCAGCGCTATTACGGCAATAACTGATAGCGGCGTCGGCTCGGGCCTTTTTCGGTTTGCTGCATTTGTATTCTTAATCGTTTCGACAATTCGCGTTTTGAAAGGGAAGCCTCTCCATATTTCGATACTCGACGACGCCAGAAATTGGGTAGACGAAAAAATCAAGCCGCGCAAAACAAGCTGACAGTTTTCCGTCCTGCGCCACTTTGCGTCGGCGGGAAACGATTGGCACAATAGAGACCTCTCGAACAGTAGAACCGGAGCCGGATCGCTGGTTCACGCCAGACTGCACGAGCATGAAGTGTCTCTGGGCGATCGCGAGTTATCTTGATTTGCATGCCGTTTCCGAACTTGAAACTTGGAACTTGAAACCTGAAACCGATTGTCATGAGCGCAAAAGTGCAACTTGAAACCACGCCCGAACTCGATCAGCTTTGCATCAACACAATTCGCACGCTCGCGATTGACGCGGTGCAGAAAGCTAACTCAGGACATCCCGGTCTGCCGCTCGGTGCGGCGCCGATGGCTTACGTCTTATGGACGCGCTTCATGCGCTACAACCCTAAAAACCCGGAGTGGCACAACCGCGATCGCTTCCTGCTGTCCGCCGGTCACGGTTGCATGCTGCTGTACGCCTTGCTCCATCTGACAGGTTATGACTTGTCGCTCGACGAGATCAAAAATTTCCGGCAATGGGGATCGAAAACGCCGGGCCATCCTGAGTACGGACTTGCTCCCGGAGTGGAAATCACTACCGGGCCACTGGGTCAGGGTTTCGCCAACGGCGTGGGCATGGCGATGGGCGGGGCGCACCTCGCCGCAAAATTCAATCAGAAAGACTTTTCCCTCATTGATCATTACATTTACGCCATCGTTTCTGACGGCGATTTGATGGAAGGTGTGGCCTCGGAAGCGGCATCACTCGCGGGACATTTGAAACTGGGAAAGCTGATTTATCTTTACGACGACAATCACGTCACCATCGAAGGTTTTACCGACCTGGCATTTTCTGAAGACGTGCCGAAGCGATTTGAATCGTACGGTTGGCACACTTCAACGGTTGAAGATGGAAACGATCTCGCCGCCATCGATGCTGCTATTCGCGACGCTCAATCAGTCGCCGATCGACCGTCGTTGATCTCGGTCAAGACTACAATCGGTTATGGCATGCCGACCGCCGGCACGCGCAAGGCGCACAGCGACGCGCCCGGCGAAGAAGCCGTGCGCGAAACTAAACGACATCTCGGCTGGCCGGAAGACAAACAGTTTTATATTCCGGAAGAAGCGCTGGCGCATTTTCGTCGTAGCGTCGATCGCGGTGCGAAGTACGAAAGCGAATGGAACGATCTAGTCGGCGATTACGGAAAGAAACATCCGGAACTCAGCCAGCTCTGGCAGCAAACCATGAGTGGCGATTTGCCCGACGACTGGGAGAAGCATCTGCCGTCATTCGACGATGCGGAAGCGATGGCCACGCGCGTCGCCAGCGGCAAAGTCATCAACGCGCTCGCGCCGCACCTGCCGATGCTCATCGGCGGCTCGGCCGACCTCGGAGTTTCGAATAACACGGACATTAAAGACGGTGGCGATTTCGAACCGGGCAACTACGACGGCCGCATCCTTCACTTCGGCGTGCGTGAGCATGCGATGGGCTCGACGCTGACTGGCATGAGTTTGAATGGCGGATTGATTCCCTACGGCGGGACTTTCATGACTTTTTCGGACTACATGCGTCCGGCGATTCGGCTCGCGTGCTTGTCCGAAATTCAGGTCATCTATGTTTTCACGCACGATTCGATTGGACTGGGCGAAGATGGCCCGACGCATCAACCGATTGAACACCTCGCCGCCTTGCGCGCGATTCCGCACTTGTTCGTTGTGCGGCCCGCAGATGTCTATGAAGTGCGCGAGGCGTGGCGACTCGCAATCCTGCGCCGCGATGCTCCTACCGCGCTCGCGCTCACAAGGCAGAAAGTCCCGCTCATCGATCGAAAGAAGTTTGCGCCAGCGGAGGGACTGCGCCGCGGGGGATACATTTTGGCTGAAGCTGAAGGTGTCAGAAGCCCGAGCGTAAGCGAGGGCAAGTCGCAAGACCAAACTCCGCAGATGATTTTAATCGCCACCGGCTCAGAAGTTTCATTAGCGCTGGATGCTCGCGAGCAACTTCAGAGCGACGGCATTCCCACGCGAGTTGTTTCGATGCCCTGCGTGGAACTCTTCGAAGAGCAAACACAGAATTACCGCGACGAAGTTTTGCCGCCCGCAGTGACTGCGCGGCTGTCGATCGAAGCGGGCGTGGGACAAGGTTGGGATCGCTATGTCGGTGCGGACGGCGACAAGATCTGTCTGGATCGATTTGGTGCGTCGGCGCCCGGCGAAGTGGCGCTGAAGAACCTCGGCTTCAATGTCGAGAACGTGGTGAAGCACGCAAAGGCTCTGCTCAAGTAACAACGCCGTAGCCTTTGCGTTACTTTGCGACTTGGCGCCTTCGCGTGAGGCGGTTCACGCCAAGACGCAAAGCCGCAAAGGACCGCAAAGCGTTGTTGCGTGTTAGAATCGCAGCAGTCTTTATTCAACTTAATTTCAGGGGGAAAACATGGCAGACGTTTCTATTCATCCGAAACCAAATGGACCGTATCTCGTCGAGGGAGATGTAGAAATTTACGACACTGCGGGCAATCGCATCTCGACTGAGGGTCGGCCGCGGATTGCGTTGTGTCGTTGTGGAGCTTCTTCGAACAAACCTTTCTGCGACGGCACGCACAGCAAGATTGGCTTCCAGGCAGCCGAAACAATCAATCCCGAAAGCGCTGAACCAGCAACGTAGAGGGATGCGGCGTTTTGAGCGCACGGCGTTAGAGTACCAACTTAAGTTGGGCACTTCCGGTTGGGTGCAAGGCCCGACTAAAGTCGGTACTCTGACGCCTTTTCTTTTTCGCGCCGCGATTCTCACAGCCCTCCTCGCCCTGGCCCCGACCAGTTTCGCAAAGACAATTCGCGTGATGACTTACAACATCCATGTGGGTGTCGGCATGGACAAGAAACTCGACCTTGCCCGCATTGCTGACGTCATCAACAAACAACGTCCCGATTTAGTCGGCTTGCAGGAAGTCGATCGCGGCGTCGAACGCACGCAACGAATCGATGAGATCGCGCAACTCGCCAAACTGACGAAGATGGATTATGCGTTCGCCTTCAATCTGAAATACCAGGGCGGACAATATGGCGTGGCGATTCTCTCGCGGCATCGAATTCTCGCCACTGACCACCGCCTGTACAAGAATCTGCGTGAGGCTGAACGCCGTGGATTCATTCGGGCCGAAATACGAGCGGGAGGAGAAGTCTTAAACTTCGTCACGACCCATCTCGATTATCAATACGAGGATGGTCGGGCCTTTGAAACGGAACAATTGCTGGCCGGCTTGAAAGATGTGAAGGGACCGCTAATCGTGGTCGGCGATTTCAATGATGTGCCGAGTGGTGGAGCGTACAAGTTGATGCATCAGACTTTTGACGATGCCTGGGCCTTAGCGCAACCAAGCGCCGAAGGATTCAGTTATCCGGCCGACAAACCGGCAAAGCGAATCGATTACATCCTCACCCGCAAGTCTGATGGGATTAAGACGAAGCGCGCATGGATCGTTAGCACACCGGCTTCTGATCATGTCCCGGTGCTCGCTGAACTCGAGATATTGAAATAACATTCTCATTCACACACGGCTTTAGCCGGGTGGCAGGCAGAACAAACAAATTGGGAAACCGTTTCAAACGGTTTCTGATTCTTGTCCACGGCGTCCGGCGCCTGGCTGAAGCCAGGCGAGAATGAGACCTTATAGCAAAGCTTCAAACATCCGCCATCCCAGGTCGGGATTCTGACATTTCCGCAAACGGCCACTCGCCGCGCTTCTTTGAGCGGATGAAGTAAATAATCAATCCGACGACAACGAGCACCGCTGCGTAGCGAATCTCTTTCAGAAAATTCTTTCTTGAAATAAGCACGTAGATGAAGCCCGCGAGGGCCACCAGCGCCGGCAAAGGATAGAGCCACATGCGAAATGGCCGCGGCAGATCCGGACGTCGCATGCGCAGCACGATCACGCCAACAATCTGCGCGAGGAACTGCACCAGAATTCGAATGACCACCAGCGCCGCGATCACATCCGCCAGCCGAAAGAAGCAGAACAACGCAGCAATGCCGCCCATCACCAGCAACGAAACATAAGGAAAGCGATGGCGCGGGTGAACCTTCGCAAAGACCCGGAAATAGTTACCGTCGCGCGCGGCTGCGAAGGGGACGCGCGAGTACCCCAGCAGCAGAGAAAACACCGACGCGAACGCCGTCCACATGATCAAGACTGTCGCGACGACTCCGGCTTTCGTCCCATAGAGACGTTCCATGAACGAGGCGATCACGTACCGCTGCGCCGGCGTGTTGGCCGTACCGGCAAATTCGCGCCACGGAATCACCCCAAGGATCGAAATGTTCATCACGATGTAAATGACCGCAACAAACAGGATCGAAAACAGCACCGCGCGCGGAATATTACGGCCAGGGTCTTTTACCTCGCCGCCGAGGAAGCAGACGTTGTAATAGCCCCAGTAGTCATAGACCGCGACCAGCAGCGCCGCGCCTAACCCTGTGAAGAATTCAGGCCGCAAACTGAACGCATCTGGCGGAAAGTCGAACGCAAGCCTGCGATCAAAGTGCGTCACACCGGCGAAGATCACCCAGACTATCGTCAGCATCACGCCGACCCAAAGGAACTTTGAGAAACGCTCGATAAGGGTAATGCGTCGATACAGAAGAAAGACTGCGACAATGAGCGCGCAGATGGCGACGATGGCAACCGGAATCGCATTGATCTCGACTTCACCCAAAAGTGGCAGGGTAACTTTCGTTGCATTGCCCAGCCCGGGAAAGATGTAAGTCGCGTATTGAGCCAGTCCAATACTGCCTGATGCGATCGATAGCGGGGCGCTGAACGTAAGTTGCCAGATGAAGAGAAACGACATCAGCCTGCCTAATTTTCGCGGGTTGTAAATCTCGGCGAGATATCGATACGAGCCGCCCGAGCCCGGCAGTGCCGCGCCGAGTTCAGCCCACACCAAGCCGTCGCAGACCACCAGCAGCGCGCCCAGAATCCAACCGAGCATCGCCTGCGGCCCGCCCATCGCCGCGATAATCAGCGGGATGGTGATGAACGGCCCAACGCCGATCATGTCGATCATGTTCAGCGTCGTCGCGCCCCAAAGACCGACGCCGCGGATCAGCTGATCGTCATTTGCATTCGCGCCCGGGGTTGCGGTCGCGTCTACATTTTTGGACATTAGCGACAGTGTTTACGTGAAAAAGCGCTGGTTGTCGAGGTGGTAGCCTGGTCAGAACCGCCTGCGGTAGCGGGCGGTTGAACTTGCTGCCGGTTCGGCGGAATGAAGAGATCAACCCCCCGCAACCGCAGGTGGTTCTGACTGCGTGACCTCTGCGGCCTCTAAGGTTAAACTTAGCCCCATCAGAAAAATTATGAATACCAAAATCGCACGAACACTGTCCGCCATTCTCTTTCTCGCGCTGCTTGTCGCCTTTCCACGTGTGGAACGGACCACAGCAACCGTTGCACCGTCGGAAGATCGCGTCGCGCTTTACCAGGCGCTGCTCGATCTGCAAAACCCCTGGACGGTCATGTGCGTCGCGGCGCACCCGGATGACGAAGACGGTACGTCGCTGATCGTCATGCGGCACAAGTACGGCGCGCACACGGTCAGTTTATTCTCTACATTTGGCGAAGGCGGGCAGAACGCGATCGGGCCGGAGTTGTACGAAGAGCTGGGCGCGATTCGCGCGCGCGAGACGATGGCGGCGGCTGAGATCCAGGGTTCCGAGCCTCACTTTCTCGGTCTGAAAGATTTTGGTTTTTCGAAATCACGAGACGAAGCATTCAAGTTTTGGGGACACGAAGAAGCTCTGCGCCGCATGGTCCTGCAGATTCGCAAACTGCGCCCGGACGTCATCATTACTAATCATTCGACTACGAGTAACGACCACGGTCACCACCAGGCGACGGCGCTCATGGTCGTCGAAGCGTTCGACGCGGCCGCGGACTCGACGAAGTTTCCCGAACAATTGAAAGATGGCGTGACCACGTGGCAGGTGCAGCGTCTTTTTGTGCGACAACGTGGCAATCAAGCGCAGCAGAACCCCGACCGTCAGGGAGGGGGCACTCAGATCGTTACCATTGATCCGAATGAACAAGACCCGGTTCGCGGCACTGTGTTCGGCGAACAAGCGCTGAACGCTTTGCAAAAGCACGCGACCCAAGGCCCGTGGCCAAAATCATTTGCCGAATACACGGCGCGATTTCGGGCCTTCAGCGGACAGAATGCGCCGGCCGGACAACTCCCGATGATTCGTTATGGGCTCGTGAAATCAGCCGGCAGCGCGGCGCCAATGCCGGCCGGAGAGTCTCACAATTTTCTCGATGGCCTCGCATTGACCGAGACTGAGGCCTCTGAGGTTGCTGCGCCCACAATCAACGGGCGGGCGCTAACCGATTTTTTAGATCAGCGGCCACAACTTATCGACGCGCTTGATACGCGTTGGCAAGCCACGCAGCGGTTTTTGGGAGCCACTCCTCGTGCGGTTCCTCAAAATAAATTCCGGATGAGTTGGTTCGTCCAGCGTATTAACATCGCGCTCGCGGCGGCCAGCGGAGTCAAGGCATCCCTGGTAGGGCCTGATGTCCTAGTCCCCAGTACATCTGCCGCTTTCAAACTAGTCATTTCGAACGCGGGCGTTGCGCCAATTACGGTGGCAAAACATAACCTGGCCACGGGAGGCCCGAATCTGATCGGACTCTCTTGCTGCCCGACGCTCAGCTCTGATGTCGCTGTGATGCCCGGTCACTCGATCGAAATACCGCTAAATCATTCTGTGGCCAACGACACACAGATCACCGTCCCGCACAGTGCCAATCTTTATAGCGACAGAGTCTTTGGAATTCCGGTGAGCACATCCGTCCAAGTGAAGACCAAAAGTTGGTTTTGGATTGGAGCGACAAAATCGATCGACGTCGCGCCGCCGGTCGAGATCGCGGCTATTAACCCTCTACCGGTGGTTATTCATGACGAAGTGGGAGCCAGCAGCGCCGGCGCCGACATCATCCCAGGCCGCTTTCCTCAAGTCAGCATTGAGTTGATAAATCACTTGGACCAGCCCTTCAAAGGCGAAGTCGTTTACGGTCGGGCGCGTGGCACAGAGCAGATCAGCAAGGTTGAGATCCCGCCGCATCAAAACACCACGATTGCACTATCAATTTCGAACTCGCAGAACAGCGTTGCCGCTCATGCCAGAAGTTCAGAGTCACCCGAAACGCTGACGATAGCGGTGCGCACAGCCGATTCTCGAGCGAACATCACTGAACGAAGCGTGCCGATTGTTCGGGCCAATGCTCACGTCGTTCGAAACTTAAACGTGGGCTACATCCGCGGTTTCGACTTTAGCCTGCCGAACGCGCTCAACTCGCTCGGCGTCGAATCGAAAGAATTGAGTGTCGATGATGTCAAGACAGCAGACTTGTCCAAGTTCACGTCAGTCATCGTCGACAATCGTGTCTATGAATCAAAGCCGGAACTGATCGCGGTTAATCAGAAGCTGCTTGATTATGCTCAGGCCGGCGGCAACCTGATCGTCTTTTATCATAAGTCGGACGAATGGAACCCTGACGAGCGACGCAACCGGCCGCAGTTGGCGCCCTACAAACTGATTCTCGGAGGCGAACGCATCACGGACGAGAATGCGCCAATAACATTTATCGAACCTGACCATCCCCTGCTCAACACTCCGAACAAGCTTGGCCAGGATGATTTCAAGGACTGGATTCAGGAGCGCGGGCTTTACTATCCGAAGGAATGGGACCCGCAGTTTCACGCGCTGCTGCAATCAAACGATCCCGGTGAGAACCCTTTGAAGGGTGGCTTGCTCGTCGCCGATTACGGCAAGGGCCATTACATCTACACCAGCATGGTCTGGTATCGCGAGCTGCGCGGCGGGATTCCCGGCGCCTATCGCATGCTGGCGAACATGATCAGCTACGGAAGGAATTAGCCGAGAGAAAGTTGGCCGCGGATTAACGCGGATACACGCTGATAAGAAAAACCGCCAGACCAGACAGGAGAGAATCGCCTTCTTAACTATCAGTCTTATCCGCGTCCATCCGCGGCTAATTATTCTTTTCCAGCTTCTCTTTCACCCGATCCAGGAAATCTTCGATGGCGGCATTGATTCGTCGCTGCAGCGCCGAGTTCAAACGTGCCTCACTCATCAAGGCAACGCCGGGATGCAATTCCCACGCGCGTTTGCGGCGCAGCTCGACCTGCTGAGAAATGTCCACCCGCGTAAGACCATCGCTATTGGAAAATTTCAACGAATAGCGCAGCAGGTTCTTGGCCTCATTCAGCGCCGGCGACCACTCTATGGTGTTTGCGTTCGGTGACGTCTCGCGCACTGGAAACGTAAAGCGAATCCGGCCGACCGGCGTGTCAGTGGCGATAATCCAGCGCGCTAAGCCGGGTTCGCGATGAATTCCTTCAATCCCCCAAAGCATGTCGGCTAGCTTCTGCAAGTCGCTGAAAAAGTCGCGCACTTCCGTCAGCGGCGCTGCGAATTCAATCTCTTTTTTGAATGATGACTTGACGCGAAACATAGAAGAACAGAAGCCGGAGATCAGATGTCAGAAATCAGAAGGCAGAAGGCAGAAGGCAGAAGGCAGAATCCGATGCGCGTGCTGGCTGATGGCTGACGTCTTAACTCTGAGCTCTTATGTCTAATGTCTGACATCTGACGTGTGCCTTCTGCCTTCTGCCTTTTGCCTTCCGCTTTCTGCTTTCGCCTTCTCACGCCTCCTGCGGCTCATTTCCTTGATCTTCAAACCAGCATTGCGTGCACCAGCGATGACGCGCGATGCGTTCTTCCGCGGAATAGTGCGCAGACGCAGGTAATCGCTTCACAATTTCCTGTTCTTCATCGCTGAGTTCTTTCCACGTGCGCAGGCGACCTACGCGGCAACGCGGACATTCATTTCGAGTAGTCATTTTTCAGCGAGCCCCAAGTTAAGAATTCGATCGTAAGCAGCGCGAATGTTACTCATGCGCGATTGTAGTTCCGAAACCAGAACGTCCGCCGCTGCATAGCCGAGCCGTCGCGCGATGTCCGCCATCGTCGGATGGCCACGGGCAGGCAGCGTTGCCGATCGTCCGACAATCAAACGCATCTCATGATCTATTGAACGCAACAACCGGTATCCTTCATACAGCGCGTGAAAATCGTTTTCATCAATAGACGCTGATTCGCGCAGTCGTTTAAGCATTTTCAGAGTGGTTCGGTCTTCATCATCATCCGGTACGTTATCGCGCAGCTGCAAGTAGCGCACCGCAAAATAAACATCCAGCATGCCCCCGGCGCCATGTTTGATGTTAATCCCCGAGCCACGTCGCACAACTCGTTCTTTTTCCAGACGGGTCCGCACCCTGCGCGTCTCAGCCGCCAATTGCGCGCGATCGATTCGCTGAGCCAACTCGTGTATGGACCCACGCGCGGAGGTTTCCGTTTGTTTGCCGAAATCACGATCGCCCGCCACCGCGCACAATTTGACGTACGCCAACCATTCCCAAATACCCGCGCGCTCTTTCACATAAGCACCAAAGCCGTCCGCGCTCGAAACAATCGGTCCCTTTTGGCCATCAGGCCGCAGCCGCACGTCGACACGATACAGAGAGCCTTCCCGCGTCAGGTTCGAGAGCGCGGCAATCATCAGTTCGATCAGACGCGCGTACGCTTCTTCGCTGGTGAGCGCGGCAATCGGCGCCGCACCAGCCGGATCATAAATGGCGATGACATCAATGTCTGATCCGTAGTCCATTCCGCCGCTCGCCAATCGTCCCAACCCAAGAATCGCCAGACGAGGCTCGCATGCCAATTCTCCGTATCTTCGCGCTAATTCTTGCTGCGCAATCACCAGAGCCGCGTCTATGCTCGCGGTCGCAAGATCAGTCAGCCGCTGGTTGACCTCTTCCAAACTGATCTGCCCTGCCGCATCAACGGCCGCGATTTCGACGAGTGCCGTCGACCAGCGACGTCTCAGTTCGTCCAAGTGCGACTGGAAAGATTGACCGGCACTCGCGAGAGAAAATTCTGAGCGGTAATCACGATTTCGAATCGCTTCAGCCGAGACAGTAAGCGAGTGCATTAGAGCGGGCCGCGAGGCGATGAGTTCACCGAACGGTTCCGAAGCGCTGCACAGACGAATAAGCGATTCAAGTTCAGCGAGGTCGATGGAATCGGGTTCAGTTTCCTTCTCTAACACCCGCGCGATGCGCAGCGCGTACGAAAGACCTCGGCGCGAATTCAAAGACGCCTCGGCGGTTGTTCGCAGTAGCTTAGCCAGCGCTACGACACGTTCTGTCTTGCCCACTTCTGCCAGGCTCGCGGCATTCAGAAACATGACAAAAATCGACGCCGCCTTTAAGGCAGCAGCTGAATTGGGATCGATAGACTCATCGATTTGGGGCCGTCGTCTGGCGCGCGAGTCTGCGACCACGACTGAGTTGGTGTCCCCAAAAACCCGGTCGAATATGGTGCGCACGTTGGCTGCATGGCGCGTCATCGTCGCTTCGAATTGCTTCAGCGGCTGGTCTCCAGAAAAATTCATGCGGCGGGCGATCAATTCGCGCCGCGCCGGATCGAGCGGGACCGTATGCGTCTGCAGGCCATGCTCCATCTGCAGTCGATGTTCCAGCGAACGCCAAAACTGGTAAGCATCCGAGAGTTGCGAATGCTCAACCTCAGTAATCAATTCTCGATCAGCGAGTCGCGCCATGCTGATAAGCGTATGCGGAGCGCGCAGCCAGGGGTCACGGCCGCCGAAAGCAAGTTGCAGCGCCTGGACGATGAATTCAATTTCGCGAATGCCACCACGACCGAGCTTCACGTTGAAGCCTTTGTCGGGCCGCTCGCGTTGGATATCGATCTTCTGTTTGGAAAGATGAACGTTCGCCAGGGCCGCCGCGACGCTGACGTCTGGTCGATAGACGTTGTCCGAGACCGCTGCGGCAAAGCGATTGAAGAGATGGTCTGAGCCAGTTGCCGCGCGCGCCCGAATCAGCGCTTGCAGCTCCCAATCCTGCGCTTGCCTCTGGTAATACTTAACGGCTTCGTCAAACGAACTGACCAGCGCGCCTTGCCTGCCGTGCGGTCGCAGCCGGACATCAACGCGATAAGCCGCTCCTTCGCCCGTCGGCTCGCTGACCAAACGCAGAATATTTTCGGCGACTTTGACGTAGTACTCGCGGTTAGTAATCTGTCCGCGCGCCCCGCCGGCGGAAGTTGTGCCGTCGTGCGAAAACAAAAAGATCAGGTCGATGTCTGAAGCATAATTCAACTCGCGCGAGCCGAGCTTGCCGAGCGCCACCACACAAAACTCGGTTCCGGCAATGCGCCCCTCAGCATCGATGCGCTGCGGCGAGCCGTAACGGTTGTCCAAAAGTTGGCGCGCAAGCCTGAGCGCGTTTTCCAGAATAGCGTCAGCCAGATTCGAAAGCTCATCGGTCGTTTCGGCGACCGTGTGCACACGCCGAATGTCATAAAGATAGACACGCAGCAGTTCGCGGCGGCGAAAGCGCGCAAACATGTCGTGGGGATCGAGGGTCGAGTGCGTGAGCGCAAAGCGCGCCAGCGACTCGCCCAGGTCCTCGCGACTGCGCACGCGCACTTCAGCTCGTTCACGTTGCAGCCAATGCAGGTAGTCCGGATTTTGTTCGAGCGTGGTCGCCAGGAGCGGACTCCACGCCGCTAACGACATCACATCGACTAGTAAGCCGGGATTCCGCTCGAACAGTTTTTCGATCGAGGAAGTGTTCTGAACAAGGCGATCATAGAGAACGCGCGGCGTATGCGATTCGGGAAGTCTTCGGAGCAGACGCTCGAGCGCCTCGGGTGGCATGCGTCTATATTACGCGGCAAGCAATGACCCGAGCCAGCGAAGAATTAGCCGCGGATGAACGCGGATAGACGCAGATAAGAAAAAGCAATCTTTTCGTTTTTCTCATCCGCGTAAATCTGCGTTCATCCGCGGCTTAATGCGCGCGCTCTACACGTCGTAGTACATCGAAAACTCAACCGGATGCGGCCGCAAACGGAGCACCTGAATCTCGCGCTCGCGCTTATAAGAAATCCACCGGTCGATCACTTGCGGGGTGAACACGTCGCCTTTCAAGAGAAAGTCGTGGTCGTTCTCCAGCGCACTCAATGAAGCATCGAGTGACCCAGGCAGACTCGGCACATCCTTCAATTCTTCCGGCGACAGATCGTAGATGTCTTTGTCGAGCGGCGCGCCCGGATCAATCCGGTTCTGAATGCCGTCGATGCCCGCCATCAACATGGCTGAGAACGCGAGATATGGATTGCATGAAGGATCGGGCGGACGAAACTCGAGCCGTTTCAACTTCGGATTTGTAGAGAACATCGGAATACGAATCGCCGCAGAGCGATTACGCGCGGAATACGCGAGGTTGACCGGGGCTTCAAATCCCGGCACCAGCCGCTTGTAACTGTTCGTCGTCGGCGCCGCAAACGCGACAATCGCCGCCGCATGTTTCAGCAGACCGCCGATGTAGTGCAAAGCTGTCTCAGACAATCCCGCGTAACCATCGCCGGCAAATAAAGGCTTGTCGCCTTTCCAAAGCGATTGGTGACAATGCATGCCGGATCCGTTGTCGCCGAAGAGAGGCTTCGGCATGAAGGTCGCAGTCTTGCCGTTCTTAAGAGCTGTGTTCTTTACCACATGCTTGAAGATTTGCAGGTTGTCAGCCGTACCCAGCAGATTCGAAAACCGGAAATCGATTTCGCATTGACCGGCGGTGGCGACTTCGTGGTGCAAACATTCAACGTTAATTCCGCAGTCGGCGAGTATCAGCGAAATCTCTGAGCGCAGGTCGATCAGCGTATCGATGGGCGCGCATGGTACGTAGCCTTCTTTTGGCCGAATGCGATGGCCGAGATTCGGTCCGCTTTCGTTGGCGTCGCGGCCACTATTCCAATGTCCCTCATCAGAATTGATTGCATAGCCGGAGCGTTGCGGCTCGTTTTCGAATTGGACGCTGTCGAAAACAAAGAACTCAGCTTCCGGACCAAAGTTCGCCGTGTCGGCAATGCCCGTGCTCTTCAAATAACTTTCGGCGCGTACCGCCACGCTGCGCGGATCGAACGCGTAACCCTGTCGGGAAATAGGATCGACCGCGTTACAGACCACACAAAGTGTGGGTTCTTGTGTAAATGGATCCATCCAGACTTTGTAAGGATCGGGAACCAGCAACATGTCTGATTCGTGAATCGCTGCCCAGCCGCGAATCGACGAAGCGTCAAAGCCAAAACCGTCTTCGAAAGATCCTTCGTCGAGTTGGTTGATGGGAAAAGTGAGATGTTGCCAGGATCCGGGAAGATCCGTAAAGCGGGTCGAAACAAACTTCGCACCCTGTTCCGAGGCGTACTTCAACACAGATTTAGCGTTCATTTAATCTCCTATCGAAAAAAAAGTGAGTGATGTTGCTGACCTTCGCCCCGAAGCGTCGATTTGGTGCGAAGACTTTGCTGGAATGAGCCGTGTAGGGCGCGCGAAACGTCATCAACCGCGCAACTAAAAAACGTGCATTATAGCCGCGGATTGGTTTCTGTCAAGATATTGTTTTTCGCCGGCGGTCTTGAGTATTACGCGTCGTGGGATGGGTAATATCGTGATGCGATTTGCCTACTGGGGCGCGCACTCCACGTTGTTAATGCCAGGCGTGTTTCGAAACGCTTCCTCACAGCATGACTGCAAGGAACGCGAGTAATCTGCGTCGCTGCATCCTGTCTCTGATTGAGGTGTTCCTTCGCACACCTATCTGCATATTGCTGCACACGCCAAGGCGCAACCGGATACGGGACGTGAAACACCCAATATGGCAAGCACCAATAGCGATGAAATCATTATCTTACTTTTCATGGGAGCTCCTGTACAGACTGGTAGTGTCTGAATGTTGTGTTGCCGAACGGTTGGTTAATAGTGTGAGCCGCAATCCCTTTATCTAATCGTCATCAATATAACGCAGGAGTAATTCGCCCAACGGGGTAGGATCGTAAGGGATTCCACTATGCATTGTATTGAACTGGAGGAGACCCTCATCTATAACCGTCTTCAAGTACCGTTCACGCAGAAGTTCCCGCGTGTAATCAGCCGGCTTTGATTCGTCGATCATGCGCTCACCTTCGAATCGCACTCGCCGTTCCGCAAGAATACTTTTATGTTTTTCTGCAAACTCCTGCCGCTCATTTTCTGTTCGTAGGGACTCATACTTTAGAACAATGATCTCCGCATCATTTAGACCGTCCAGAAGTTCTAATAACTCTTTCTGCCCAATCTCGTCTACCTCCGATTCGGTCAGCGTATTTTTTAACAAGGAGGCTAGGTATTTCCGGCGTTCAGGAGAAATTGACCGCGATGCTTGATGTAAGGCGTTCTCAAGAAGATTAGTGAATGCCTCGCCGCGCATTTTCTGGCGAAGTACATCTTCTTCGATGTATTTCACTTTGTCCCCCAGGACTCTTAGGAAAGCTATTACGCGATCCTGCTTTTGATCGGGAATTGTGACGGTAAGAAGCTCCGCAAGCATTGGGCCAACAACCGGGGCAGTCCCTGCCACCGCTCGAAGGAAAATAGCGACTCTATCCGTTCGTTCAGTATCGAGTGAGATTTGGTCGGAGCGCAGGATGCTTAGTTTATCCGTCATGGTTTTGCCTTATATCACCAAACCCCTTGCTTGCATAAAAGCCGATTAGAATTTCGCCGCCGCTTTCAGCAAGTCTTCAATGCTCCACAAGTGCTTGACGATCCCGGCTGCCATTGCCGGAGTAGAACCTTTCAAAGTCTTGTGCTGTCTGCAAAAGTTATAATAGGCAAAGTAAAGAGCCAGCGCCGCTTTGTGATTTTCCCACCGCTTGCTGAACGCATTAGTTAGCCGCGTGAATCTGCGGTTTTCCATTCTCACGCTCAAGTTATGTCTTTCGATATGCGACGTGCTGCACCTGTCCATATCGGGGTTTCCCATGACGGCTTCTTTTCGTGCGCCTGTGCATTCAGCGGGACTATATCTTTGTTCGTCCATAACTGGCGAGCGATAGATTTTGATTAGCTGAGCGAAGCTAACTCGCTGCATTCCGAGACTCATTATCACGGCATCGCGATAAGCCGGAAAACCATCGGTTGAAATCTGAAAACTGCCAGCGGTCGCATAAGCGATCTTGTCAGTGAACGTCACCGTATCCTCATAACTTCGATGCCCCAAGTGCCACGCGAGAATCAGTTTTGAATTGCTCTCAATCGCGGTGAACGTCCAAGCATCGCCGATCTCGTCAGACTCCAAACCTTTGCGAGTCTTGGTCTTTTTCTTCATTGCGATCCAAGACCAAAGCTCGTCGCATTGAACGTCAGAAACTCTCAAGCCGTGAATGCGATCCAACATGAGAGCCTCACACTTGCGGCCAGCAATGAGAAGTAACCGCATGATCGTGTTGCGGTCTACGCCCGTAAGCCTCTCAGTGCTTCGGATGCTGCAACCTTCAATCAGGCAACGAATGACAGCCAGGGCCTTATCATTCGCCAGTGACATATTGTCGAGAGGCTTAACACGCGGCTCTTGGAAAGTTTTTCCACAAGACAGACAACGAAACCGCTGATTACCTTTTCGATCCTTGCCGAATTTCTTGGAGGGTTTATCGCAGGTTGGACAATTCATAATCACCTCTGCCGTAGCAACACCATTATGCTTAGGCAGAGGTGCAATGTCAAGGGCGAACTTAGGTTTATTTTTCTGGCGGAGGCGTCACCAAATCCCAGGTATTTTCCCCGATGTTTTTGAACCGCTTCTTAGGGTCTTGATGCAGGGCGGCGGCTACGCTCTGGGATGTGGCGTTCTTACCGTGTTCGGCAACTAGGCGCTCGGCTATCAGTTTCGCGTGAAGCGGTCTTTCTGCTAGCAGTATCTTCTCTGCCGCGTCCGCTTTGCTGGGGGTCTTTGCCGCCTTGGGAGCTTTCTTTTTTGATCGCTTCTTGCCGCTCTTTGTCGGTTTCTCAGTTCGCTTTCGGAGATTAGGATTGTTCGGATACCACTCGGCCAGCGCCCACTCGTCCCCGAGTCGGATAATGTCCCCAATATCACTCTCGCGACGCCGGAGAACCGCATAAACTGTATTGGTTTTTGCTGGAGGCAGTCCGCCCTTTTCTAATGCCTGCGTGATCTGCGGGACGCTCTGCTTGGTCTTAACCATATCCAAAAACTTCTTGGTTGCATCCGCGATGCTTAATCGCAGGAAGGCACCGACAGGAATATTGTCAGGGCTTATCACGCCGCCGGTGCTGCCATCGCCGAGGACGCCAGCCGAGGCGAGAATGGTTTTCACGGCAGCAATGGCAGATTCGATCTGCGTCTTACGGGCCTCTAAATCAGCCAAAACCGCGTTATAGTTAATGTTTCCAGTCGCCATGAAAATTCCTCCTTCCCCTGAGGATCAACCTATGCTATAAAGACACCGCGACGGCTTTCACCGTCGAGGCCGGGTCATAACCCCGGCCCCGATTGGGTGCCTCGTAAATGAGGTTGCACCTCGTTTCAAATCAAAAGGGGCTTCGGCGTTCGGTTGCCGACAGTGACTATGAACGCCGTCGCCTTTTTGATCCCCTCTTCTATACACCTGCCCAATTAGTGATGTCAATCGAAAAGATCGATCTCGGCTGATCTTTTTCTGCCGCCGTTCGCCACGCGTCCGAATCGAGCCTCTGGAATCGCTGCGCTCTCGCTCTCTTCCGCTTTAATACCGTTCGCCGAATTATCAACGTCACATCACGTCAGAATCCGGTGTCCTTGTAAGTCTATAAAGCCAAGCGACTTAACCTCTCTCTTTTTAGGATTATGATATGACATGATATTGATAATTCGGCGAACGGTATTAAAGCGGAAGTTTTTCCAAGAGATTACTAGAACCTAATTTGATTTGATTCTAGATATACAAACCTCATATTAGAATTCAATTCAATATATAAAATATGCCTCTAGAGAGTTGTTTTTAATTGAATAGTTATCATTCCTGAAATCTAAACAGGAATTTTCTTATTAGGAAACTCAATTTTGGATTAAATTGGGACTCTAAATCCCTAGAAAAACTTGTTTTTTAATAGAAGGTAGCGCCGGAAGAAATCTTCTAGGATTTTTTCCAGCGAGATTGAGCGGCTTTTTTGGCGATTTTTCTTCTTTTTTCCGCGCTGAGGTTTTTCGCTCTGGCGTGGCCGCCTTTAGAGCCTCCGCGCAGGCCAGAAGCTACCTTCTGCGCGTCTCTGCCCTTAACCGATTCGGGATCGTGCTTGGCGATGATTTGGTCGAGGATGCCGCGAGCGAACTTTAGAGGTTCGTCCTCTTCGAGTGGCTTTGTTTGTGCCATGCACCGATCATAACATGGCGTCAAGTCTTAGAGAGAAGAAACACGCGGAGCGGCAACACAACATTCAGACACTACCTACAGACTATCGTTGATCCTTGTTAGCCCACATGCTGCCATCCTCAAAGAACGCAACCACGCGAACTACGACCTGCGTTTTGTCCACAGCATCCAACCAAAATTTGGGATTTGCTGCGGGATTTCCACCGACACGGACGAAATTCTCGGATCGCACGGTAAATCTTTGTCCCGGTTTAATCGATTGTTCTTTTATGTAGATCCCGAATTTGGTGCCTGCTCCTTTGTCTACGATCATGAGACCTATTCCCGTTATGGTCTTATTGGATACATTTTGCACCACCACTTGAGGTTTGGAAATGACTTCACCTGTTCGCCCCGGCTGCGCCGTGAGTCGACGATATTCATCCCCTGAAATCACGTGAACTTTGGCTTCGAGAATCTTCAGCGGCGCATCGTCGTCCTGTTCCGCTCGCAGCGGAAATTCTCCCAAGCTAATGAACTCAGCCTTTGATATATTTTGTTGGACATAGACCGACTCTGCTTCAACAGAATTTGCCTTTTTACCGATCGACTTTGTCAGAAAAAGGGCAGCCGTTATGAATGCGATAACAGTGAACGACAACAAAATGAATCTTAGTTTTCTAAATTTTGAGTCGAGCATGGCGTAGGAGCCTCCTTGTAGCGGCAATGTCTCGCACGATCTCTGGCTCGTCAATGCTTTTGTCTGCGAATCAAGAACTTGCGAGGTGGCGATTCGCCTTTCGTAAGGAAAATGAGCTGGGACGGTGGCATTCGCTCCAATTTGGGCAAGAAACCTGACTCAGCAAAGGCGTGGCGCGAACAAATCCACGAAAATCAATAAAAAAGTGATAGACCATCCCGTGAGTTTTCTGTTAAATTTTCCGGTCAAGGTTCCAACCCCAACAGATCCGCTCGGAACAGCATACCCGACCCGTCGGGATTACCGCGGATTAACGCGTGGAGGCCTCGTCAGGGAGAAACCGCTAGTTGACCACGGCAATCGAACAGACAGTCGAAACCTACGGAATTGAGAACTGGGGCGCCGGCTACTTCGACGTAAATCGCAAGGGAAATCTGATCGTACGGCCCGGGGAAGGCGACCCGCGCACCGCCGACTTGCGGGAGATTATCGACGATCTGGCGAGACGAGGAATTACCGCGCCGGTGCTCCTGCGATTCCCCCAACTGGTCGCGGCCCAAGTGCGCAAGCTGCAACGCGCCTTCAGTAAATCGATTCGCGAATTCGAGTATCAGGGCGCGCATATGTGCGTCTATCCGATGAAGGTCAATCAGCAGCGCGCGGTCGTCGAAGAGTATTTGCGCGAAGGATCGCGCTACGACTTTGGCCTGGAAGCCGGCTCGAAACCCGAGTTGTACGCGGCCATGGCCCTGGAGCAAGCGCCCGACAGCCTCCTGGTCCTGAACGGTTTCAAAGACGAAGAGTTCATTGAGTTGGCGTTCGCCGGCGCCAAGTCCGGTAAGCGCGTTGTCATCGTCGTCGAAAAACTAAGCGAGCTCGATCACATCCTGCGCATCGCCGAAACGCACGAAGGCAACATGCCGATGATCGGCATGCGGGTGAAACTTTATTCCAAAGGCTCAGGCCGCTGGGAAAAATCCGGCGGCGAAGCTGCCAAGTTCGGATTGACTACGACTGAACTTCTCGAAGTGATCAATCAATTGAAGGAAGCGGACCGGGTGGACATGCTGCGTCTGCTGCACTTTCATATTGGCTCGCAACTGACCGACATCAAGCGCATCAAGAACGCGATGAAGGAAGCCGCGCGGGTCTATGCCAAGATTTTTCAGATGAAAGTTCCCATCGACCTGCTGGATGTCGGCGGTGGCATGGCGGTGGATTATGACGGCTCAAAGACGGCTTTCGATTCGTCGGCTAACTACAACGCCCAGGAGTTTGCCAACGACGTCATTTACACCATCAAGCAGGTCTGCGATGACGAGAATGTTCCGCACCCGACCATCATTCAAGAGTCGGGACGCTATCTTTCCGCCTATCACGCGATCCTGGTGACCAACGTTCTCGAAGAAATCGAGACCGTCGTCGAAGACATCACGCCGATTGAAATCGATGAAGACGATCCCCAGGTGGTGATCGAGCTGGGCGAACTTCGCGAGGCAATCACCATCAAGAACTATCGCGAGTATTATCACGACGCGCTGGAGCACCGCGAAGAACTGTTTACGCTTTTCAACCTGGGCCTGATATCTCTCGAAGACCGCGCCAAAGGCGAGGTCCTGTTCTGGGACGTTTGTGAGCGCGCTGATCGCTATGCGCAACAATCGAAGTATGTGCCCGAGGAGTTTGACGATCTGCGGCGACTGCTGTGCGCGAAGTATCTCACCAACTTCTCGGTGTTCAAATCGGTTCCGGATCATTGGGCGCTTGGTCAATTGTTTCCGATCGTGCCCATTCAAATGCTGAATAAGCCGCCGACTGAATTCGCCACGCTCTGTGACATCACCTGCGATTCGGATGGTGTCGTCGACAAGTTTGTCGATCTGCATGACGTTAAGCAGACCCTCGAATTGCACAAGCTCGATGCCAGCGAGCCTTACTATCTGGCGTTCATGCTGGTTGGCGCATACCAGGAAGTGATGGGAAACAATCACAACCTGTTCGGCGCGCCCAACGAAGCGCAAATTCACATCGACGAGGAAGGTTATCTCATCAAGAAAGTGATCCGCGGCACCACGGTGGGTGAGGCCGCCGGTCGGGCGCGGTACGAGCGCGGCTTGCTTCACGATGGATTCCGGCGTCAGGTGACGCAGCGTATTAAAGATGGCGAATTGAGCGAGGCGGAAGGCTCCGAACTCGTTAACTTTTACGAATCGCGGTTCGATGCCTACACGTACGTTTCAGTTAATGGTAACCGGGCGCGGGGTCGCCGTCGTAATGATTATTAGTGGCACAGACTTCAGTCTGTGATTATTGCTGAGGAGCACAGAATGAAGTCTGTGCCGCGAAAAGAAGGAACTTATGGTCACACAACGCAAACCAAAACCGAGCAAATACCTGACGATTCCGACTCGCCCTGTGCAGGTCGATCGCGATCGTTCCGTCGCCGGTCTTTTGGAAAAGATGGAAGGCGCCGGCTTTGGTGGGCGTCAATTGGCAGAGGCTCATCGCATCTGGCTCGACATGCTTGGCGATGCAACTACGATTAGCGTGACCGCTTCAGGCGCGCTGATTCCCGCGGGCATGCGCCGCTTGCTGGCCTACGTCATTAAGAATCGGTTCGTCGACGTGCTCGTGCTTTCGGGCAGCGTGATTTTTCATGACTTGCACGAGACGCTGGGCCGCCACCACTTTCAGGCGCATCCGAACATGACTGATGCCGAGCTGGAAGTCGCGCAAATCAATCGCATGTGGGACCTGCTCGCCAGTGAAGAGGAATATCACGAAGCAGAAGAGTGGGTCGGCGGATTTGCCAGCCAGCTCGATCAAACACGCCCGTATTCGACGCGCGAATTCTTGCACCTGCTCGGTCGCGAGCTCGCAGAGATTGCCGCGGAAGACGGAGTACTCACTGCTGCTTACAAGTCGCGGGTGCCGGTCTTTTGCCCGGGCATCGCCGACAGCGGCATCGCGGTAGGCATCGCCGGCTCGCGGTTCGAAAAGAAAAACAATTTCACGTTTGATGTTGTCCAGGACGTCCTCGACTTAACGCAAATCGCTTTGCGCGCGCGTGTCTCGGGCTTGATCAATCTGGGCGGCGGCATCTCCAAGAGCTTCATGCGGCAGACTGAGATGGCCGCGAACATCTTCAAGCAGCAGGTGCTCGGTCACAAGTATGCGATTCAGATCGCCGCTGATGCGCCCCATCCCGGCGGCCGCTCGACCGCGGTAGCGTTCGAAGATACTGAAATCTACGGCAAACTTGGACGCAACGCGCTGACGGCTTATGTCAACTGTGATGCGACGATCGCGCTGCCGATTATCATTACCGCGCTTTCGCAGACCGCGGCGAAGTATATGAAAGGACGGCGGCGGCCCAACTTCACTTTCGCGGGCAAAGATCTGCTCATCGAAGGACCGTAAGGAGAATTGATCCATTGAATCATCGGGTCATTGAGAGATTGAGCAGGCGTCCGATCTAATTGCTGAGTCAATGAGTCAATGGATCAATGACTCAATCACTCAATTCCTATGACTGAATCGCAGTCCCTGCCCATGAACTTCGGCGGCATCGCCGAAGAAGAATTTTCCAGCTTCGACAATGCGCGCATTCTGGTTTGGCCGATTGCTTACGAAGGCACGGTGTCTTACGGCGGCGGCACGGGTCAAGGAGCCATGGCCGTCATCGACGCGTCGCGCAACATGGAGTTGTACGACGAAGAAACCGACGCCGAAGTTTACAAGCTGGGCATTCACACGCTCGAGGAATCGCCTTCAATCGATCCGCCTGAGCGCATGATGAACTCGCTTTACGATCGCGCGCAGGAACTTCTCGGCAGCGGCAAGTTCCTGACCATGATTGGCGGCGAACACTCAGTCAGCGCGCCGGTGATTCGCGCACACGCCGAGAAGTATCCCCACATTTCCATTCTGCAAATCGATGCGCACGCGGACCTGCGTGACACTTACGATGGCACGCCTTACTCGCATGCTTCGATCATGGCGCGCTGCGTCAAAGACTTGAAGATTCCCGCAGTGCAGGTCGGCATCCGTTCGATTTCCGCCGATGAAGCGCGGGTTCTAGATGAACTGCCGACGCGAATTTTCTGGGCGAAGGATATCGTGGGTCGCGACGATTGGTGGGATGATGCGGTTGATGGATTGACTGAGAATGTCTACCTGACGATCGACATTGACGGTCTCGATCCGTCGCTTGTTTCGGCAACAGGAACGCCCGAACCCGGCGGGCTGGGGTGGTATGAAACCGTCGGACTGATCCGAACGCTGGCGCGCAAGCGTAATGTCGTCGGGATGGATTTGACTGAGTATTCGTACGTTGAAGGACAAAGCGCGTCCGCGTTTCTGTGCGCCAAGTTGATTTATAAGACGCTGGCGTTTGTGTTTGAGAAAGAGACGGCCAAGGTTCGAGGAAAGTAAAGAAGTGCAAATTGAAAATTGAAAAGTAGAAATTTTAAAGTGAGACTTGTAATCGAGTCGGCGGCGGGGGCAAGCCCCTCTTCCCAACTGCAATTCAGTGACTTGAATTTTCAAATTCTACTTTTTTCATTTTTCAATTTGCACTGTTCTTAAGTGGTTTTCCTCTTGTAAACTTCCTTCAGCCCCACCTGCGCTTGCTCATGCGCGTCATAAACATTCGGCCGGGACAACACAGCGCGATATTGAGTTAAGGCATCGTTGCGCTTCCCACTTAAATCCAGCGCCTGCGCGGCGTAAAGATGCGCCATGGTCGCCAAGCCTTCCTGCGCTCCCACCACCTGAGCAGACGCCATGAACTCCCTCGCCGCGCGATCGTAAAGCCCAGCCGTCAGCAACGCTTCACCGTATTTGAAATGGATCAAATCCAGCGCCTTGCGCGTCGTCTCCGGCAGATTCTTGTCGTGCAATAAATTTTCGAAGGTCGCGAACGCTTCGGTTTCCGCTGCGCTGGGCGCGGTGGCGTGATTCGACTCTCGCTCCAGCGCCGCTTGCGCGACCAAGGCGTCCGCCATTTCCAACTTGTACAGATAGTTGCGCGGATACTTGGCGCCCATTTCACGGGCAATCGTTGCCGCTTCGGCGAAACGCTGCTCGCGGTTGTAGAGCAGAATCAATAACGTGCGCGCATCTTCTTTGACCCAGTTCCCTTCACGGCTGACGCGCTCAATGGTCGCGATGCCGCGCTTCTTCGATCCGCGATGTCCGAGAAAACCTGCCGCAATTTTCTTGGGCAAAGGCAGCGCGCCGATGGTGTAGTCGTACAACCCGATGGTCATCTCGGCGTCGCGGTAATTTGGATCGAGCTTGATCACATCTCGATGTTTGTCCACGGCATCATTGCCGTCTTTCAGGGCCGCAAAGTGGCGACGCTCGACGGTCTCCTCAAACGATGCTTTTAACCCCTCGATCGCGCCAAAGAAATAGAGCGCCTCAGTGTCGTTCGGATTTTGCTTCAGGCGCGCTTCTGTCAGTTGCCGCGCCGTGCGCGTGTAGGTGCGAAACTGATCGACCAGCTTCGGATCAGCTTTGTCCTCGTTCTCTGAGTAGAAGGAATCGCTGTTGTAGAGCGAAGCCTGCAAACGCCGCGTTTGATAAAGCGCCTCGATCAAAAGCGTGTCTGCGAGGAATTGCGGTCCGGCCGGATAGTTCGGGAAGGCGACGGCCATCTCTTTAAAAATTTTCCGCGCGCCTTCGTAATCCAGGTTGTAAAGCGCCTCAGAACCGGCGATGCGAAGCTGATCGAATTTCGCGCGCTCAGTCTGTGTCAACCAGTTAGAATTGCTGGTTTGCGCCGACGCGAGACTCGCGAACAGCAAAATGAAAGTGAGACAAATCGCACTCTTTAAATTGACCATGTCGTACTCCAAACCCAACTTTTTCTAATCTTTGTTTCGCGCCCATAAGCAGAGGCCGATAATCGCCGGGATCATCGCAATACCCACCCACATGGCTGGATCAGAGAAAGCGTTGTCGCCAACTCGGCCGACTTCTTTCACCTGCGCGAAACCAATCGTCATTGAATCGGTCATTTTCTTGTTGACCAGCACAAACGAGCTATCGCCGATAACCGTGATGCGACCCTTCGCCGTGCGTCCGTCCAGGAACTTGATGTTCACGTTTGCGTCCGAGCCAATCTTGTTGACCGTTCGCTTCACCTTTGCGATCCGTTCAGCATCAGCCTGTGTTTGTGCAGGCACGATTGCCGCAACTGACAAATTGATCATCAGTGCGCTACCTACCGATACCAGAAGACGTCTCATAGCTCGATTCTGCCGCGCGGCAATGCGATCGGCGTTAGTCGAATAAAGCAAGCGCCAAAACGATCAGGGTGCCCACCCCGGCGGCGGTAAACATGATGCCGACCCAGGGCTTGTGAAATACTCCGAGTTTCTCTCTCTGCTTCGTAATGCGCGATACGTCAGAATAGGCAACAGCCGTCGCCGCGCCTTTTTCATTCGTAACGACGAACCGATCTCCCGCCAACCCGGTGATGCGACCACTCGCTTTTGATCCGTCTTTCAGCTTTACGTCGATGCGTTGGCCGAAGCCGAGGCTCCGACCCAGCGACCGCGCCTCGGGCTCTGCGACCGGCAGGTTGATGTCGGATGCGCGCTTCTCATCCGCCGCTGCGCCTTTTGTCTGTGCGGCAATTGCCGCCGTGTAAAGCAGACAAAAAAGAAATACAGCTACCGTGGCTAACAATTGCTTCTCCATCCCAATTCGTTACGGAACCGCGAACGATAGTAAGCGGTCCTGTTACTCAACGTTGCACCTGACACCCGCTCGCTGCCGCTCGCGGTTCTGTAAGCTTCACGAAAAACTCTCGACGTACTTCACGCCACTCCCGGTATTAAAAAGCACCAGCTGCTCGTTCGGTTTCACTGAGCCATCCGCCAACAATTTCTTTAATGCGGGCAAGCAGGCAGCGCCTTCAGGAGCGCAGAAGATTCCTTCGGCTGCGCCAATCTCCTTAGTCGCGTCAATCAATTCTTGATCGCTGACGGCAACGGCAGTTCCGCCTGAAGCACGCAGCGCGTCGAGAATCAGGAAATCGCCAATTGCTTTCGGCACGCGCAGGCCCGACGCCGTCGTGTGCGCGTTGGGGAACTCTGCGGCAAAGCGTTCGCCTTTTTCGAACGCAGTAACGATTGGCGCGCAGCCTGATGCTTGCACTGTCACCATGCGCGGCCGCTTTGATCCAATCCAGCCCATCTGTTCCATCTCATCGAACGCTTTCCACATTCCGATCAACCCAGTACCACCGCCAGTCGGATAAACAATCACGTCGGGTAATTCCCAATCAAACTGCTCAGCCAGTTCGTAGCCCATCGTCTTCTTGCCTTCAATGCGATAAGGCTCTTTTAAAGTCGAAACGTCGAACCAACCCTCGGCTTCTTTCCGTCTGCCGACTTCAGCGCCGCAATCGGTGATCAATCCATCCATCAGCGTCACGTGCGCGCCGGTCTGTTCGCATTCGATTACGTTGGCCCGCGGCGTGTCCCGGGGCATGAAAATGTGCGCTTCCCTCCCCGCGCGCGCGGCGTACGCTGCCAAGGCACCGGCGGCGTTACCGGCTGAGGGCACCGCAAGTTTCTCGACGCCCAACTCTTTGGCCATCGACACCGCGGCCGTCATGCCGCGAGCTTTGAAACTCTGTGTCGGGTTCTGACCTTCGTCCTTGATGTAAAGCTGCGGCATGCCGAGCGACGCGCCCAGCCGCGATGCGTGCACGAGCGGAGTGAACCCTTCGCCCAAGGTGACTACGTTCTCGTCCGCGTCGACCGGCAGCACTTCGCGGTAGCGCCACAAATCCGGCGCCCGACCGCGCAGACTCTCTTTGCTGAGCGACTGGGCCGCGCGCTGTAAGTCGTACCGTACCAGCAGAGGTTTCCCGCATTGCGTACAGAGGTTGTGCAACCGTCGTGCCTCGTGACGCAGACCACACGCGCCGCATTCGAGATGAGTAACGTTCATTTTTCTTGAGTGATCCTTTCAGCTTAGAAGCCTCGACATAATACCGGCTGGCGCGGAATCCGTCAGGTGGAGCGATATTGTGTCAGAAGCCCGACCGTTAGGGAGGGCAAGCATCGAAAGGCGTTTACCCGTTGAAGTCGATGCTTGAGTTGCCCTCCCTCACGGTCGGGCTTCTGACACGGCGACGTGCAGTTTATGAGCGCAACGGGTAATCTGTTCGTCCATCAAAAATAGCAGGAGACACTAAATGGCAAATCGCACCGCTGTGATTCAGACAAACAAGGGGACCATCAAATTCGAGTTGCTCGAAGAGGACGCGCCTAAAACAACTGAGAATTTTCGCCTGCTGGCTGAGAAGGGCTTTTACGACGGCGTCATTTTTCACCGCTGTATCAATGGCTTCATGATTCAGGGAGGTGACCCGACCGGTACCGGTCGCGGCGGCGCATCGGCGTGGGGCGGCAGGTTCAACGATGAAATCAATCCTTCATCCGAAGTTTATAAACGCGGTTACAAAGCCGGCACAGTGGCGATGGCGAACGCGGGCCCGAACACCAACGGCTCGCAATTCTTCATCATGCACGTCGATTATCCACTGCCGCCGAGCTACACAATCTTTGGGCGCGTCACTGACGGACAGGATGTCGTGAACTCCATCGCCACATCGAAAACCGATCAGGGAGACCGGCCACTGGATGAAGTGCGAATGGAGAAAGTTACAATCGAGTAGGATTCGGTTTCGAGTTTCGGGTTTCGAGTTTCGAGTTCTTAATTGCTTGCGAGACAAATTGTTTGGCCGTTGAGACCGCTTGCTTCATATCGTCGCCTCTAGCCAGACCTGCCGCAATCGCCGACGACAACATGCAGCCGGTGCCGCGCACGTTGGGCACCTCGATCCATTCGTTTCTGTAAATTGTCACCTCACCGTCATCGTCGAGCAAATCAGTCGCCTCGCGGTTAACTTCTCCTGCCTCCTGCCTCCTGGCTCCTGCCTGCTGGAGATGTCCGCCCTTGATCAGCACAGCTCGCGCGCCGAGTTCTCGAATGCGCGCCGCAGCCTGATGCATTGTCTCTTCATCACGAATATTCATACCGCCAAACTTTTCAGCTTCGGGAATGTTCGGCGTAACGACGCGCGCCAATGGCAGCAACTCCGTGACGAAAACTTCGAAGGCGTCATCCGCCATCAATTTGCCGCCGCTCGACGATTCCATTACGGGATCAATGACCGGCGCCGGCAAGTTTAACTCACTGATCAGCGAGGTAAGTTCGCTCACCACTTCCGCGGTCGGTAACATGCCCACCTTGACGGCTGCAATTTTGTTTTGCCGGACCATCGATTCGATTTGCCCGCGAACCGATTGGGCAGTTTGATCGACTGCGCCAAAATACGTCTCAGAGTTTTGAAAAGTGATGGAAGTAATTGCGGCGACTGCGGCGCAGCCCAGCAATTCGATGGTACGAATGTCGGCAACGATGCCGGCGCGACCGGACGGATCGAAACCCGCGATTGTCAGCACCACGGGTTTCTTTGTGAGACTTGAGCTCATCGTCGAATCTTCACGACTAACTCTGCCAGCTCGGTTGTCTCCTCGAAGAGACTGATTGCGGCAATACCAGCCGCTCCTGCGTGCAGACACTCTCGCGCGTTTCCAGTTGTAATGCCGCCCAGCGCCAGCACTGGGAAATTAGCGAGTTCGCTGGTTAGCCGGGCAACTTGCGGAAGCCCGACCGGCGCACCGTACTCGCGTTTTGAAGCTGTTTCGAATACGGGCCCGAAAACGACGAAGTCTGCGCCCGCTAGTCTTGCTGCCCGCGCTTCATCAACCGAATGCGTCGAGACGCCAATCACAAATTCATTACCAAAGGTTTTGCGGACTGTCGCGGCATCGATCGATTGTGTCGTCAGATGCACGCCATGCGCACCGGCGCCCGCAGCAATGTCCGCGCGATCGTTTACCAACACCCGCGTCACGCTGCCCTGTGTCACTGAGACTGCCTCGCGGGTCAGCTCGAACAGCACGCGCCCCGACAACCGCTTCTCTCTCAGTTGAACTAAATCGATTTCGGCAGCGACCGCGGCGGCGACTTGTTCGATGATGTTTTGGAATTCGGGGCTGTCGGGTGTCGTGACTTCAGTGGTCGCGCCGGGGGTAATCAGATAAAGGATCGGTTTTGACAGGTCGCGCTTCATTGGCTGTCGCAGGTGGAACTCGTGATGCTCTTGAGCTTTCCACAGCCGGAGTCTCGGCGTCCAGCGCGTGTACGGTGCGGCGAAAATTGATTATCTCCAAGGCGCCCATCGCGATGTTCAGAATACCCAAACCTGAGACAGCGCCGCGCACCCAGCCCGAGGCGACGAATCTCTGTAAGCCATACCCGGTTTTGTGGGCCGCCAGCAGGAGAAAGTAATTATTGCCCCAGTCGCTCAGACCAAACCATCCATGCGGTATCCATGGCAGGACGGTGAGCACGATGCCGATTTCGAGACACAGAATTATGTAGAAAACTACCGACAGTTTTGAAGAGGTCATTAATTTGGCAGACGGCGGGCCTTAAGAAAAGACGGATGGTCGCGAAGGATTAAGTTGAAATGAAGAGCCGAAGACGAAACTAATTTACCATTTCTGTTTGTTCGGCTTTGCGCGCGCTGCGATCTTTCTCGCCTAGTCGCGTTTTCAACATCTTCAAGCGCTCGTTCACAGTGCGATACGAAACGTTCACTCCGTAAACCTCGGTGAAACTTTCGAGCGCGTGTTCCAAATCTCCAGCCTGTTCGTGGGCGGCGCCAAGTTCGTACGTCAGCGCCATCCGCTCTTCGTCGGAGATGTTCGGCACGTTGAGACCCTTCGTCAACCACTTCACCGCTACTTCCGGCACGCCTGTCTGCATGAAACAATGTCCCAGAAGGTTGCAACATTGCAAGTAGCGCGGGGTGCCGTCACTCGGCGAAGCCAGACTTGCGGCAATCTGGAATTCCTCGAGCGCATCTTCAAATAGATCCATTTCTTTGTACGCAAGCCCGAGATTGTAGTGAGTTTCGTAGTCGCCGTTAGCCGCAGCTTCGGCCGGACCTTCACTAAACGCGCGATATTCTTCAAAGATTTCTGCCAGCCCGGCGTCGATCCCCAGCGTTGCGGGCGAACCGCCGTTCGGCTCTGCCACAACGGGAACCGTCATCACGACTTCCGGCGCCGGCTGTTCGGAAACTATCGGCACTTCGAAGTTGGCTTCAAAAGTAATCTCGCCATCCGCGATGGCTTCCGGGGCGCCGGCTGATTCCTCAACACCGGATTGCAGTCGCGTAATGCGTTCACGCCGCGCATTGATTTCCGGATGATGGCCACATTGCTGTTGCAGCAGATCAAGCGTGTCGATGGCGATGTCGATGTATCCCTGCGCGATGTAGAAGTCGACGCTCTCCAACTCAGGCCGCAGGATGGCCGCGACGCGTTCTTCCTCGTTACCCTCGGTTGGTTTTTCACCGCCATTTGAGGGCAGTTCTTGAGCTACGATTGATTCAAAAGTGAAACCGGTTTCGATAGGCGTTTCGACCGGTGCGGTCCATCCTGCAGAAGTTTCGGTTGCGTTGTTGAATTCGAAACTCGCTTCCTGGACTGGTGTAACTACCTCGTCCGAGTTGCCAACGAACTCGTCGGTGGTTACAGCTGCCACCGGCGTGGACTCGTCTGCGTGGCCGAACTCCGGCAACATTTCACCGGCTGCCGCTTCCTCAGCGCCACCCAATTCAGCCAGCCGCGACAGATATGCTTCGTGGGAAGGTTCCAAACGGGTGAGCTGCGTCAGCGCATAACGCTCGTCCGCGTCCAGGCCTGCGGCTTGCGCGGCATCCGCCAGACGCTCGAGCGCCGCCTTCAAGTTTTCCATGTCGCGCAACCACCAGTGCGCGCGAACCAGCAGCCGTAACGCCTGAACATTGTCAGCGTCGCCGGCGAGCAATTCATCGAGCAGAGACATCAATTGCTCTTGCTCGCGCTCTGCCAACATCTGTTCAGTAATTCTCGCAACTACCGCGACGGCTTCGGCAATTTTATCGTGCCGCAAGTACGAACGCGCGACGTCCATGAAACGCAGATAAGCGGCAGGCTCCTTCGCCACCAGTAAGCCAGTCGCGCGTTCTGCCTGCTCCGGATCATCCGCTTCCAGATAGGCGCTGGCCAATAACGCGAGTAGTTCACAGTCCTCAGGGAAGGTCTTCAGCGCATCTTCGATCTGCTCCGCTGCTTCGTCAGCCGTGCGGCGCGCCGTATGCGCGGCCAACATTCCTTTCAAGATCGCATAGTCCGCTGGGTTCACTCTCAACGCCTTCTCGAATGCGAGCAACGCATCGTCAAAGGCCCCCCGCGCTACCAGGATCTGTCCTGCTTCCGAGAAACAGGCGGCGCCTTCTTTCTTTAGACCCAAATTCAGATAACCATCCGCTAGCTTTGTGCGAATCTGCGTGTTCTGAGGATCGAGGTCAGCAACTCTGCGAAGCACCTCGAGCGCGCTGTGCGCCGAACCTGCGCGCTGATGAGCTTCAACGATGGCGAGATAGTGTGTGCGGGCTTCGACAATCAGATCCTGCTGCGCGTACAAATCCGCCAGGTGGGTTGCGATGTCGATGTCGTGCGGCTGCAAGCGATCGATCTTCTTGTACATCGCGATCGCTTTGAGTCCGAAACCCTGTTCGCGATAGTGCTCGGCGATGCGACGAAAGCAAGTAACCGCTTCCGAGGTGTTGCCGACGCGCGTGTACAAATCGCCCAACATGTTGAGCGTCGTGAAGTCATCAGCGTCAACGGCAACGATCTGACAGTATTCCTTGATTGCAGCCGCAATCTTTCCTACTTCGAGATACTTCTCAGCTGCGCGAAGAGTCTTTGCCTTGTCAAAAGCCATTTGAGACCGAAAGGACTGTAAATTTGAATCGATAAACTTATGAGGACAGATCGGGTCGAGGCACCCTCTCAATCGCCGTCCGGAGCGTGACGACAATGTCTAACCTAACATGCTGAGATAACGAGTGTCAACGATGTTGTGCGCGGAAACCTCAATAAATACGGCCAAAAACTGAAATATCACACTACATCGGCGAAGTTTTTGCGGCTGCGAGCAAACCACCAATAGCCGAAGATGAAAGCCACGGCGGCGAACGCCAGGAAGTAGGCCAAACCGGCCCAGTCAGGCGCTCCACCTTCGATGATGATGCGGCGGTAACTGCGAATCAGGGGAGAAAATGGATTGAGGTTAATGATCGGCCGGTAAGCCTCGGGCACCATTGACTCAGGATAGATAATCGGCGTCAGGTACATCCAAGCCATTAATACCAGGGTTGTTCCCTGAGCGATGTCACGAATGAATACCCCAAGCGATGCCAACAGCCACGCGCCGCCCAGTGTCGCAATCAATTGCGGAATCAAAACCAGCGGCAAGTAAATCAGCGTCACATGGAATTGGTGACGTATCAGAAGAATCCCGAGCAGCAATGCGATCGTTCCGAACAATTGATTCATGATCGCAGCCAGAGTTTGGGCGACGGGCAAAGCCTCGAGCGGGAAAACGACGCGTTTCACCAGGTTGGCGCGCGCGACTATCACATTGGAAGAAGACGTCAGCGCTTCCTGAAAAGCGTTCCAGGGCAGTAACCCGCAAAACAGATACAAGGCAAAGTCCCATTGCGAATCGCTGGAACCAAATCTTGCTTTGAAGATGCCGGCGAAGATGATCGTGAAGATCGCAATCATCACGACTGGCGTGAGGACCGCCCAGAGGATTCCTAGCGCCGATCCTTTATATCGGGCTGCCAGTTCACGTTTGGTCAGCGACCAAATGAGATCTATGCGACTGGGCAAATCCCACAGCGGGCGCCAGACTGCACGCCTGGCTAATTGCGCAGAAATCATTTGCCTATCCTAATTGATTTCCGCCGCATTGCTGAACTGCTGGATTACCTCAGCCTTATGAATGAAGCGCGGACAGGTTCGAAAGAAAGGTCTCCATCTCGTCTCGTTTACCAATGGTGACCCGCAGGTAATTCGGTAGAGCCGGAAACAGCCGGCCAACCTGGACGCCTCGTTCACGCAAGCCGCTAATCAATGTCTGCACCGGACGCTTCATGTCAATCATCATGAAGTTCGCCTGTGACGGTATGTGTTGGTAGCCAAGCTGGGTCAAACGATTGCTCACGAAAGTTTTTGTCGCAGCATTCAAGCGACGGCCATTTCCCAGCTGGCTCTGATCATTGAGACTGGCGATCCCGGCCACCAGCGCCATGATATTCACACTATCCCACGTCTGATGCGGCCGCAGCCGCTCAATCACTTCGGGCTGCGCAATGCAGTATCCGAGTCGCAATCCGGCCATCCCGTAAATCTTCGAGAACGTGCGCGCGACGATCAGGTTCGGGTGTTGCTCGACCAGCGGAATCACACTTTCGTAATCCGGGCTATCAGCGTAGTGATAGTAGGCCTCGTCTACGAGGATCATTGTTTCGCGCGGACACTTATCAATAAACTCGCGCAGATCGTTTTTCGGTGTGATGCTCGCTGTCGGATTGTTCGGATTGCAAATGTAGACCAATCCTTCGTTCGCGGCCGCGAGCATCTTTGGCAGATCATGCGCGAACCTTGCGTCCAGCGGCACCTTTACCACCTCGGCGCTGTTGACGGTCGCGTGATTCAAGATCGCCTCGAAAGTTGGATCGGCGACGATCAAGTGACCGCGCCCACTCTTGAAGGTAGGCGCCGACTTCCCGCGCGTTGGGCGCGCCAACTTGATCTCACGATTGCGGTCATTAGACATTGGGCCGGTGAAGGCTGCCGCGCACAGCTTCAGAATCTCGCCCGAGCCGTCACCCAACAAGATGTGATCCCGCTTAACGCCATTCAATCGCGCCAGCATGTCAATCAGGGTGTCTGCATGCTCATCCGGGTAACGCCAAGCCAAGCCAAAAGCTTCTTGCATGGCTCTCACCGCCATCGGTGATGGCCCATAAGGGTTTTCATTCGAGCTCAAACGAACAATGTGCTTGGGCGCCGCCGCAGAGCCTGTTACCGCCGGCGACGGACTGGCCAAAGCAAGTTCCGGTCTGACTGCAAGGTAGGCTGCGCCAACACCAAAGAGTTGCGCAAAGCGGCGGCGGTCCATGGGCGAAAAGGGTTGGGTCACTGGTGTTCCCTCCGGGGTTTTTGTCGCGCGCATTATCGTGGATTGACTGCGGAAAACCAACCTTCTTATGCGAAGTCAGCCGGGATGATTCGCCGTGCGCTCTGTGCTACGCTGCTTTCAGCAATGCCAAAACCGCGCTCGTCCAGACTTTTCCCGGAAATGTCCGAGCCTGACAACACGCTTTCGGGCTCGGCGACCGGTGCGCCGTTAGCCGATCGCATGCGTCCGCGAGAGCTTTCAGAGTTCGTCGGGCAGGAACAATTGGTCGGCGAAGGCAGAGTTTTGCGACGCTTGATCGAAAGCGGCGGCACGCTGCCGTCGATGATTTTCTGGGGGCCGCCGGGCACCGGAAAGACGACGCTGGCAAGGTTGCTGGCTGAGCGAACAAATGCCGGTTTCGTCGCCCTCTCTGCAGTTTTTTCCGGCGTCAAGGAACTGCGCGGCGCAATCGCACAGGCGCGGCTCGATCGCCTCCGCGGTCGTCGCACAATCCTTTTCATCGACGAAATCCATCGCTTCAACAAGGCGCAGCAGGATGCGCTGCTGCCGGCCGTCGAAGATGGAACCGTCACGCTGATTGGAGCCACTACCGAAAATCCCTCCTTCGAAGTGATTAGCGCTTTGCTGTCGCGTTCGCGCGTGATGGTCCTGAATCCGCTGAGCGAAGATGAAATCGAAACGATTCTTAGACGTGCGGTTGTTGATGAAGATCGCGGGCTAGCCGGCCTGAAACCATCAATCGACGCCGAGATCATCAGGCGCCTCGCGCACTTGTCGGGTGGCGACGCTCGGGTGGCGTTGGCGGCCTTGGAAGCCGCCGTGAATTCAACTCAACCTGATTCGGCAGGCGATCGCATCGTCACTAACGAAACAATGATTGAAGCGCTGGGCCGCACCCAGTTCGCTTACGACAAGGGCGGCGAAGAGCATTACAACCTTGCCTCAGCGCTTATTAAGTCTCTGCGCAATTCGGATGTTGACGCTTCGCTCTATTGGCTGGCGCGCATGATTGAAGGCGGCGCCGATCCCGTTTTCATTGTGCGGCGCCTGTGCATCCTCGCGTCGGAAGACATAGGACTCGCTGATCCGCAAGCAATGGTTCAGGCGGCTGCGGCTGCTGAGATCGTGCAACTGATCGGCATGCCTGAAGGTTTATTTCCGTTGGCCCAGGCCACGATTTATCTGGCCCGCGCGCCGAAATCAAACTCAGTGCTGCGCGCGTATTCGGCCGCGCACGCTGACGCGGTGGAAACTTCGCGCGAGCCGGTGCCGCTGCACCTGCGCAACGCGCCGACGCCGCTGATGAAGCATCTGGGTTACGGACAGGGCTATCGTTATGCGCACAGCGATGCGGCCGCGAAAGAAGAAATGCCTTGCTTGCCTGAGAAACTGCGAGGGAAAGTCTATTTCGAAGAAGCGGAAAGCAAAGGACAAAGTGGTAAGAGCTAAGGGATACGAACAGTCCAGCTCGCCGGCTCTTTGCTCTTTGCTCTTAGCTGTTTTTTCATGATCGCAAAATCACCCAAAGAACTCGCCTTTCTTCACGATCTCTACGTGGCCCCTGACTGGGGCGAGCGTTTCGCGGAACTCGTCGATGCACATGTTGATTTGCCGAAAGAGGGACGCGCGCTGTACGTGGCGGCCGGCACCGGCGGGCATGCGCTGGCGCTACACGAACGAGCCGGCGGCAAGCTGGAGTTGCTCTGCGTTGATGAGAGTGACGAGTCTCTTGAACTTGGACGCGCGAAAGCCGCTGCCGCCAGAGAGCCTACCAAGTTTCAGCGTGAAGAGCCGGCGTCGTTGTCATTTCCGGACGAAAGTTTTGATCTCGTGCTCGGCAACGCATCAATGGTCGCTGCACCCGATCTGCGCACGATGATTTCTGAACTGGTGCGAGTGACAGCACCAGGGGGAACGGTCGCGTGGTGGCTGCCTACCGCTTCGAGCTTTGGCGAGTTCTTTTCGATCTTTTGGGAGGCGCTATTCAATTCTAATCTTGAGGATCACGGCGTCGAGGTCGAAAACATGATTACCGACATGCCCACCGTCTCTGACATCGAGGCACTGGCCAGAGATGAAGATCTCGGCGAAGTTCAATCATGGACGACGATTGAAGAGTTCGACTATGAATCAGGTGAAACGTTCCTCAACACGCCGCTGATCACGGATTTTCTTCTGCCCGGGTGGCTCAGCTCGGTGCCTGAAGCTGCGCGTGCGCGGGTGCAGGAAGAACTCGCGCGCATCATCGACGAGGAGCGCCACAGCGGTGAATTTTCGTTGACGATGAAAGCGACGCTGCTGACTGGCAAGAAGCCACGGCTGCAATGAAAAAAGGCGCGAGTCGATTTCGCGCCTTTGGTGAGTCACGATTTCGCTCAGCTAACTTTCGATCTTCTTCTGTTGTTGTGCCCTCCGCCGGGCTTCTTCGAACAGCGCTTCGTCGTCAACCGAATCAAGTTTGTTGCGCGAGCTGGCCGCGTCACGGTCGCCTTCTTCTATGCCTTCGCGGAATGCTTTCTTGCTCTGGCCCAGGGCCTTCGCCAGTTGCGGCAACTTGGTGCCGCCAAACAGGAGGAGGATCGCGGCGACTACCAGCACGACGATCCATTCGGTTCCAATCACGAACAGCAAAAGTTTCATTACGGTTTCTCCTTGCGGGG
>Ga0134126_10000185_pt1 | contig 82131 bp, 79 predicted proteins | sample KB31752_FD_96881 | JGI IMG/M metagenome (GOLD analysis project Ga0134126, IMG submission 96881) | Terrestrial soil microbial communities with excess Nitrogen fertilizer from Kellogg Biological Station, Michigan, USA - KB3-175-2 | ecosystem: Environmental > Terrestrial > Soil > Unclassified ...
GCCGGTGAGCTTGCGCAGCGCCTGGCTCATCAGGCGCGCGTGCAGGCCCATGTGGTTGTCGCCCATCTCGCCTTCGATTTCGGCCTTCGGCGTCAGCGCCGCGACCGAGTCGACCACCACCACGTCGACGGCGTTGGAACGCACCAGCATGTCGGCGATTTCCAGCGCCTGCTCGCCGGTGTCGGGCTGCGACACCAGCAGGTCGTCCACGTTGACGCCGAGCTTGGCCGCGTAGCTCGGGTCGAGCGCGTGCTCGGCATCGACGAATGCCGCGGTGCCGCCGTTCTTCTGGCAGCTTGCGATCACCTGCAGGGTGAGCGTGGTCTTGCCCGAGGATTCCGGCCCGTAGATTTCCACCACGCGTCCGCGCGGCAGGCCGCCGACGCCCAGCGCCACGTCGAGGCCCAGCGAGCCCGTGGAAACCACGTCGATGGCCTCCGCGGTGCGGTCGCCCATGCGCATCACCGCGCCCTTGCCGAACTGTTTCTCGATCTGGCCCAGCGCGGAAGCGAGTGCGCGGCGCTTGTTGTCGTCCATTGCGTATTCCTCAGGCGGATTGTGCGTGAAGCGAAGTATCGCGAGGCGGGTTCTCACGGGTTGAGACCGCGCGAATCCGAAGACATTGCCATTATTTCATACCGCCTGCAAAGGAACAGCGGCGCGCACCGCTTCACTTCGTAAGAATTTTCTGAACACCTGCCAATGCCGCCGCGACGGTCCGGCGACGTATCGCTTCGCGGTCGCCATCGAAATGGAACACCTCGGCGCGCGCCGTGCCGCCGCGCCTTTGCCACGCAATCCACACGGTGCCGACCGGTTTGTCCGCCGAGCCGCCGGAAGGTCCCGCAATACCCGTCACGGCCACCGCCACGTCCACCTCCAACCGCGACAACACGCCGGTCGCCATTTCCAGCGCACATTCACGGCTGACCGCCCCATGCTTTTCCAGTGTGGCCGAAGTGACGCCGAGCAAGCCCTGCTTGGCGCGATTGCTGTAGGTCACCGCCGCGGATTCGAACCATTCGGAGCTACCAGCGAGATCGGTGCACGCCTTGGCAATCCAGCCGCCGGTGCAGGATTCGGCGGTCGCCAGCATTTCGCCGTGGGCGCGCAAGGTCTCGGCAACTCGCGATGCAAGCTGGCGCAACGCTGCATCGTCGGGGACGGCGTTCACGGGATCAGTTCCGCAATCGGAAACCCTCGTTCTACTGCAATCAGGCTTGCATGCCAAGCGTTACGCAGATGCAACGACGCGAGCATGCATCCCTGCGGCGGTCGCCGAGCCGCGCATCCTTGTGCGTTTATCGGCGTGAGTGCCGCCTCACGACAGCCCCGGCTCACCCTCGACCACGAACCACACGTTCTCCGCGACGTTGGTGGCATGGTCGCCGATGCGTTCGAGATTCTTGGCGACGAACAGCAGGTGCGTGCACCATGAGGCCTCGGAAGGTGCCTCGCGCATGCGGATCAGCATGTCGTGGAAAAACTGCGCGTGCATCCGGTCCAGCTCGTCGTCGCGCCGCCACGCCGCGTGCGCCAGCGCCGCGTCCGCCGCCCGCCATGCGCGCAACACCTCGTGGACGATGTCGCACGTCAGCACGCCCAGCGCGCGCAGGTTTTCCGGCAGCGGCGTGGTGCCGGCAGGCATTGCCAGCGACAGCCTTGCGATCGCCACGGCATGATCCGCGATGCGTTCGATGTCCGACGCGATCCGCAATGCGGCGAGCACTTCGCGCAGGTCGCGTGCACCGGGCTGGCGCAGCGCCAGGACGCGCAACACTTCGTGGCTGATCTCGCGCTCGCGGGAATCGATCGCGTCGTCGCCCTCGATCACGCGCCGCGCCTCGGCGGCATCGCGCTGTTCCAAGGCCTGCAGCGCGCGTGCGATCTGGGCCAGGGCCGCATCGCCCATGTCCGCGATTTCACGGGTCAGGCGCTGCAGTTCCGCGTCGAAACGCTTGATGGTGTGTTCAAGACGTTGCGTATTCATCGCATCCAACCTCATTCAAGAGATTCAAGTTCTCGTTCTTGCAGTCGTTGTTGCTAGGCTCGCGCGTCCAGCTCGCCAAGCAACCCGGCCCTCGGCGTCCTGCCTCGGGCGTTCGTTGCCGCGCGCGATGCGCCACCCCGCATCGCGCAAGCGCGGCAACTCACCCGAATCTCCCGGTGATGTAGTCTTCGGTCTGCTTTCTGTTCGGCTTGGTGAAGATCGTTTCGGTGTCTTCGATCTCCACGAGCTGCCCCATGTACATGAACGCGGTGCGATCGGACACGCGCGCGGCCTGCTGCATGTTGTGGGTGACGATCACCAGCGTGTAGTCGTCCTTCAGTTCCTCGATCAACTGCTCGATCTTCGCGGTGGCGATGGGATCGAGCGCCGAGGTCGGCTCGTCCAGCAACAGCACTTCCGGCTTCAATGCGATCGCGCGCGCAATGCACAGCCGTTGCTGCTGGCCGCCAGAGAGGCTCAGGGCGCTGCGCTTCAACTTGTCCTTCACCTCGTCCCACAATGCGGCGCTGCGCAGCGCTTGTTCGACACGTTCGGCCATGTCCGGTTTCGACAAGCGCTCGTGATGACTAATGCCCCACGCGACGTTCTCGAAGATCGTCATCGGGAACGGCACCGGCTTCTGGAACACCATCCCGACCTTGCTGCGCAGGCGATGCAGCGGAAAACGTGCATCGAGGATGTTCTCGCCGTCCAGCAGCACCTCGCCGCTGGCGTGCAGGCCCGGATACACCGCGTAGATGCGGTTGAGCACGCGCAGCAGCGTGGACTTGCCGCAACCGGATGGCCCGATGATCGCCGTGACCTTTTTCTCCGGAATATCCATGCAGATGTTCTTGAGTGCACGCACGTCGTCGTAATGGAAGTCGAGCGCGCGCACCGCGAATTTCGGAAACGTGCGCTGGCCCGCGCGTTCGGCAACGGCCTGCAACCAAGAAGGCAACGCGACGGTGGATGGCAGCGACTCAATCATGCGAACTCCGATGGGGTTTAAGGAATGCGCGCGCGCCCAGGCTCAGCAGCAGCACGAAAAAGGTGATCAGCAGCGCGCCGGCCCAGGCGATGGCGTGCAGCGCCGGGTTGGGATCATTGGTGTACTGGTAGATCGCCACCGGCAGGCTTTCCATCTTGTCGAGCGGATGGAACGCCATGAAGTTGTTGCCGAAGGCGGTGAACAGCAGCGGTGCGGTTTCGCCGGCCAGCCGCGCCAGCGCCAGCAGCACGCCGGTGACGATGCCCGAGAGCGCCGCGCGCATCAGCACCTGCGTCGTCAGTTTCCACTGCGGAATGCCCAGCGACAACGCCGCCTCGCGCAGCGTGCCCGGCACCAGCTGCAGCATCTCGTCGGTAGTGCGCACGATTACCGGCAGCCCGATCAGCGCCAGCGCGATCGCACCCGCAAGGCCGGAGAACGAAACCGCGCCGTGGGTGAGGTTCGACATCGGCAGCACCACGATCACGTACACGAACAGGCCCAGCACGATGGACGGCGCCGACAGCAGGATGTCGTTGAGGAAGCGAATCGTGGCGCCGAGTCTGGTGCGGTTCGCGTATTCGGCAAGAAAGGTGCCGGCCAGGATCCCCACCGGCGCGCAGATCGCGAGTGCGATCGCATCCATCGTCAGGCTGCCCACGATGGCGTTGGCGAGGCCGCCCTGGTCGGCATAGGCGGTGATCTTCGTGAACAGCTTGAGGTCCAGCGCAGCGATGCCGTTCTTCAAGGTGATCCACAGGATCCAGACGAGGAACACGAGGCCCCCCGCGGCGGCGCAGCCGCTGAGCACCATGGCCACCAGGTTGACCGCGCGCCGTCGAATGTAGATGTCGACGGCCATCACGCGCCCGCCCGCCGCGCAAGCCGGCGCAACATCAGGCGCGAAATCAACAGCACCACGAAGGTGACCACGAACAGCAGGAAACCCAGCGCGATCAGCGCCGAGCGGTGCGTGCCGACTGCCTCGTTGAACTCGTTGGCGATGGAAGATGAAATCGAGGTGCCCGGCATCAGCAGCGACGACGTGATGTCGTACGCATTGCCGAGCACGAAGGTCACCGCCATCGTCTCGCCCAGCGCGCGCCCCAATCCCAGGAAGATGCCGCCGATCACCGCCGAGCGCGTGTAAGGCAGCACGATGTTCCAGACCACTTCCCACGTGGTCGAACCGAGCGCATAGGCGGATTCCTTGAGCCGGTTCGGCACGGTCCGGAACACCTCGCGCATCACCGAGCAGATGAACGGCAGGATCATCACCGCCAATACGATGCCCGCGGTGAGCAGGCCCAATCCCAGCGGCGGGCCTTCAAACAATTTTCCCAGCAACGGAATGCGGCCCAGCGTGTCGCTGAGCGCCGGCTCGATGCGCGCCATGAACGGCACGAACACGAACAGGCCCCACATGCCGTAGATGATCGACGGGATGCTGGCCAGGAGTTCGATGGCCGTGGCGACCGGACCGCGCAGCCAGGTCGGCGCGATTTCGGTGAGGAACAGCGCGATGCCGAAACTCAACGGTACCGCGAGCACGAGCGCGATCAGCGACGTCACCAGCGTGCCGAAGATCGGCGCCAGCGCACCGTAATCGTCGGCGACCGGATTCCACGCATCGCTCGTCAGGAAATGCCATCCCTGTCCGAACAGCACCTCGCGCCCGCCCCACAGCGTGGACAGCGCGGCGCCCAACAGGACCGCCAATACCAGCAGCGCGCAGGCTTTCAACGACCGATGGAACCACGCGTCATGGCGCGCGTCGCGATGGCTGCGGCGGTCGGCGCTGGTTACTGCGATGGCGGGATTCGATGACATGCAATCTTCATGGATGCATTGGATGTTTCCCTCTCCCTCCGGGAGAGGGTGCCCCGAAGGGGTGGGTGAGGGTACGCAGATGCGACTTGCAACATCCGCGCGACGACGTACCCTCATCCGGCGCTGCGCGCCACCTTCTCCCGAAGGGAGAAGGGAGAAAGGAACGGCCGGGGTTCCGCTGGAAGGCTCATTGTTTGAACTGGGCGTTCCAGTACGCCTCGATCTGGCTCACGAGGCCGGCCGGCAGCGGCACGTAATCCAGCGCGGCGGCCGCGGACTTGCCATCGCCGTAGGCATAGCGGAAGAACCCCAGCGCCACCTTCGAGTTCGCGGCGTTCTTCGGTTGCCTGTACATGATCACCCACGAGGTCGCGGTGATCGGCCACGCGTCGGCGCCCGGCGCGTTGGTCATCAGCAGGTTGAAGTTCTTCGCGTGCGCCCAGTCGGCGGTCGCGGCGGCGGCACTGAAACTCGCGCTGTCTGGCTGCACCACCTTGCCGGCGGCATTCTTCATGCGCGCGTAGCCCAGATGGTTCTGCACGGCGTAGGCGTATTCGACGTAGCCGATCGAATTCGGAATCTGCCTGACGTACGCCGACACGCCTTCGTTGCCCTTGCCGCCGATGCCGGTCGGCCAGTTCACCGCGGTGCCCTCGCCCACTTTCGCCTTCCATTCCGGGCTGACTTTCGACAGGTAGTCGGAAAAGTTGAAGGTGGTGCCCGAACCGTCCGAGCGATGCACCACGGTGATCTTCGCGCTGGGCAGCGCGATGTCCGGGTTCAAGGCCGCGATCGCGGGATCGGACCAGTTGCTGATCTGACCGAGGAAGATCTTCGCCAACGTCGAACCATCCAGCACCAGCTTGCCGGGCGCGATGCCCGCGATGTTGTACGCCGGCACGATGCCGCCGATCACGTCGGGGAATTGGCCCAGGCCGAACTTGGCGAGCGTCGCTTCGTCCAGCGGCATGTCGCTGGCGCCGAAGTCCACCGTGCCGGCCTTGATCTGCGCGATGCCGCCGCCCGAGCCGATCGACTGGTAGTTCACGCGGTTGCCGGTTTTCTCGGCATAAGCCGCCGACCACTTCGAGATCACCGGATAGACGAAGCTGGAACCGGCGCCGGTGATGTCGGTGGCGTGCGCCGCGCCGATGCCGAGCGCGAGCGTGGTGGCGAGTGCGAGCAGGCGAAGCTTGTTGTTCGAGGTCACGCGAGTCTCCTGGTGCGTCGTGGCGGGATTGATATCGAGGACGCATACAACGCCCTCTCGATGACACGCATTCCAGCGCCCGCCTGTTGCCGTTCGATGAGGGAAATGTTGCAGGCAGATGACAGCGCGCTGGCGCGCGCTCGTGTCACCAAACCGTCACGTCAGTGCCAACTCGCCGTAACCGGCGCCGCGCATCTTTCGCCGCGTTGCTTCCATCCAATCCAAGGAGAAACGTGTGCGTATCAAGATGCTTGCAGCGGCTGTCGCCGCCGGACTGACCCTTGCCAGCCTCGGCGCGCAGGCGCAAACGGCCGGCGACGATTCCACCGACCTGGCGCAACTGCGCGCGCAACTGGCGACACTGCAGACCCAGGTCTCCGAACTCGAGCAGAAGCAGCAAGCACAGGCGCAAGTCCAGGCCCAGGCGCCGCCCGCGGACACGTTCGCCACGTGGGCCGGCAACACCAGGGTCAGCGGCACGATGTTCGTGGACATGACCAACATCGACCAGACCAGCAACGGCAGCAAAACCGATGCTTCCGGCACGGGCCTCGACGTCAAGCGCTTCTATCTGTCGATCGACCACCAGTTCAACGACATCTGGTCGGCGAACCTCACCACCGACTTCAACTACGTCGGCAACGACGGCGAGACCCAGTTGTTCGTGAAGAAGGCCTACGTGCAGGGGGCATTTTCAAAGCTCGCCACGCTGCGCGTCGGTTCGGCCAACATGGCGTGGATTCCCTTCGTCGAGGACTGGTACGGCTACCGCTTCGTCGAGAACACGCTGGTCGACCGGGAAAAACTGGGCAACTCCGCGGACTGGGGCCTGCACCTGCTCGGCGACAACGGCATTTTCAATTACCAGGTGTCGGCGGTGAACGGCGGCGGCTACAAGAATCCGTCGCGCTCCGATCACGTCGACTTCGAAGGTCGCGTCGGCCTGCAGCCGATGAAGGGCCTGATGTTCGCGGTCGGTGCCTACGATGGTGATCTCGGCAAGGACACGCAAACCGTCTCCACCCTGCACAGCGCGCGCCGCTACGACGCGATGGCCGCGTGGAACCGCGGCGGCCTGCGCCTCGGCGCGGAATGGTTCAAGGCCGACAATTGGAAGAACATCACCACGCCCGCCACCGACTCGGCATCGGGTTGGTCGCTGTGGGGCAGCTACGACTTCACTTCCGCTTCGCTGTTCGCGCGCTACGACCAAGTCAAGCCCAGCAAGGACATCGATCCGTCGCTGAAAGACACCTACTGGAATGCGGGTGTCGCGTTCCCGGTCACCAAGGGCGTGCGGGTGGCGGTCGCGTACAAGGACGAACGCCTGCGCAACGACACCACCACCGACATCCACATCCGCGAGATCGGTGCGTGGGGTGAGGTGAAGTTCTGACGCACTGCTGTTCCCCTCTCCCATCGGGAGAGGGTGGCGCGCAGCGCCGGGTGAGGGTCCGGGTTTCACGCGAGATTCGTACCGTCACCCGCCCCTTTCGGGGCACCCTCTCCCGGAGGGAGAGGGCTCAATCCAGCAGGCGCGCCTTGTCGAACACGCAGGTGAAGGTCGAACCCTCGCCGGGCTCGCTTTCGATCCGCAACTGCGCGTCGTGCAGGTTCAGCACGTGCTTGACGATGGACAACCCGAGTCCCGTGCCGCCGGTCGCGCGCGATCGGCTTGACGAGACGCGGTAGAAGCGTTCGGTCAACCGCGACAAGTGGTCAGTGGGAATGCCGTAGCCGGTGTCGGTGACCGAATACTCGGCGCCGGCCGGCGTGCGCCGCCAGCGGATCGTGATGCTGCCGCCTTCGGGCGTGTAGCGCACGGCGTTGCTGACCAGGTTCGAGAACGCGCTGTGCAGATCCTTGGGCGACCCCAGCAGGTCGACATGGCCTTCGTCCTCGACCGCGACGCGGTGCTTGCCATGGCTCAAGGCCTCCGCCTCGCGTTGCAGTGATCCGAGCAGTGGTGCCATTTCCACGCGCTCTTCCGGCACGTGCTGCTGCATCTCCAGGCGCGACAGTTCCAGCAGGTCCTCGACGATCTGCCGCATCCGCTGCGACTGCGTGCGCATTTCGTTGAGCACAGGCGCCAATGCGGGCACGTCCTCGGGATCGAGCAGCTCGAGGTAGCCATGGATCACCGTCAGCGGCGTGCGCAGTTCGTGCGAAACGTTGGCGACGAAATCGCGGCGCACCTGTTCCAGCCTGGTGACGCGGCTGATGTCGCGTGCGATCAGCAGGCGACGATGTTCGCTGTATGGAATCAGATTCAATTCCAGCCGCACCGCGGCATCGACGGGTGAAGCCACGTCGTCGGCATCCCCCCGCCCGGTCCGCAACCACACGCCGGCCTCGCCATCACCAAAACGCGCGGCCAGCGGCTGGCCGCGATCGCGCGGCCACACGACACCGAGCAGGCGCTGCGCCGCAGGATTGCACCAGCGCATGTTGCCGTCCGGGTCCAACAGGACCAGCGCGTCCCGCAAGGCACAAGCCACCGTGCGCAGGTCGCTCAGTTGCGCCGCGAGCCGCCGCGCACGCGCGCGATCCGCGTTCATGGCGAAGTGGAGAACCGATAGCCGGTGCCGCGCACCGTCTGGATCAAGCCATCCAGTCCGAACGGTTCCAGCGTCTTGCGCAGGCGGCGGATGTGCACGTCGACCGTGCGCTCCTCGACGTACACGCTGCCGCCCCACACCTGGTCCAGCAATTGCGCGCGCGAATACGCGCGTTCGGCGTGGCTCATGAAGAAATGCAGCAGGCGGTATTCGGTGGGACCGATTTCGACCTGCGCGTCGCCGGCATACACGCGATGCGCGGGACCGTCGATGCGCAGCCCGCCGCTTTCGATGGAGCCCGTGCCGCCGTCGGCCTGCGCGCGGCGCAGCACCGCCTTGATGCGCGCAATCAGTTCGCGCGTCGAGAACGGCTTGACCACGTAGTCGTCCACGCCGGCCTCGAGCCCGTTGACGCGATCCATCTCCTCGCCGCGCGCGGTCAGCATGATGATCGGCACCTCGGCGGTGCGCTCCTCGCTGCGCAGGCGGCGCGCCAGTTCCAGGCCCGTCATGCCCGGCAGCATCCAGTCCAGCAGGATCAGATCCGGCGGCGTGTCGCTGATCGCGACCAGCGCCGCACGCGCGTCGGCGGCGTGGATCGCTTCCATGTCGGCCTTGCGCAAGGCGAACGCCACCATGTCGCGGATCGATGCTTCGTCTTCGACGACCAGAATGCGTTTGTGCATGCTCGGGCTCCGTGTCAGGCACGTGACGCGATTATTGCAGCGGCGCAACATGACAAACTCGTTACAGCTTGGGCCGGCCGCCGGCGCATGCGACACTGCGCGCTTGCCACGACCCGCCGCACCCCAGATGGACCAGGCCGACCTCACCCGCCACACGCCCTTGATGCGGCAATATTTCGTTGCGAAGGCCGAGTTCCCGGACACCTTGCTGCTGTTCCGGATGGGCGATTTCTACGAGCTGTTCTACGACGACGCGCGCAAGGCCGCGCGGCTGCTGGACATCACGCTGACCCAGCGCGGCGAATCGGCCGGCGCACCGATTCCGATGGCGGGCGTGCCGTACCACGCCGTGGAATCGTATCTGGCGAAACTGGTGCGTGCGGGCGAATCGGCGGCCATCTGCGAACAGATCGGCGACCCGACGGGCAAGGGACCGATGGAGCGCAAAGTCGTGCGCGTGGTCACGCCCGGCACGCTCACCGACGAGGCACTGCTGCCGGAACGCCGCGACAACCTGTTGCTGGCGATCGCGGCCGGCGCATCGGGCTTCGGGCTCGCGTGGGTCGATCTGGCCAGCGGTCGCTTTCTCCTGAGCGAGGTCGCCGATGCCGACGCACTGGCCGCCGAACTCGCGCGGCTTGCACCCGCGGAAACGCTGGTCTGCGACGACGTGGCGTGGCCGCAGTCGGTGGCGACATTGAACGGCCTGCGCAAGCGTCCGCCATGGCATTTCGACGAGACCAGCGCGCGGCGCGAGCTGACACGATTCTTCGGCACGCGCGATCTCTCCGGCTTCGGCGCCGATTCTGTGCCGATGGCCATCGCCGCGGCCGGTTGCCTGCTCGGCTACCTGCAGGAAACCCAAAAGGCCGCGCTGCCGCACCTGACGGGCCTCGCGGTCGAATCGGCCGACGAAACCGTGGCGATGGACGCCGCCACCCGCCGCAACCTCGAACTCGACACGCACCCGAGCGGCGACTCGCGCTACACCTTGCTCGGCGTGCTGGATGCCACGATCACGCCGATGGGTGCACGCGCGCTCAGGCGCTGGCTGCATCGTCCGCTGCGCGATCAGGCGATGCTGCGTCTTCGCCACCGATCAATCGGCGCGCTGATCGAATCCGGTGTGCTCACGAGCCTGCGCGAGCAACTGCGCGCGATCGGGGATCTCGAACGCATTCTTTCGCGCGTCGCGCTGCGCTCGGCGCGTCCCCGCGACCTCGCCACATTGCGCGACGGGTTGGCGGCGGCACCCAGCATTGCTCGTGCGATCGTCCCTGATCGCGAAGATCAAGAGCCGGCCATCCATGGCCGGAATAGTCGAGAAGCAACTCCGTTGTTGCATCAGTTGATCGAACGTCTCGGCGAGCACCAGGAGACGGTGCGCCTGCTGCAAGCCGCGATCGTGGAGCGCCCGCCCGCGCTGCTGCGCGAAGGCGGCGCGATCGCCGACGGCTACGACGCTGAGCTCGACGAGTTGCGCCGGCTTTCCACGCACGCCGATCAGTACCTCGTCGAACTCGAAGCCCGCGAACGCGCCGCGACCGGCATTGCCACGCTCAAAGTCGGCTACAACCGCGTGCACGGCTACTACATCGAATTCGGCAAGGCGCAAGCCGAGAAGGCGCCCACGCATTACACCCGCCGCCAGACCACCAAGAATGCCGAGCGCTACATCACCGAGGAATTGAAGGCGTTCGAGGACAAGGTGCTGTCCGCGAAGGAGCGCTCGCTGATGCGCGAGCGCGCGCTGTACGAAGGCGTGCTGGACGCACTGATCGAAAAGCTCGCACCGCTGAAACAAGCGGCGCAATCACTGGCCGAACTCGACGTGCTGGCCGCGCTGGCCGAGCGCGCCGACGCGCTCGACTGGTCGCGCCCGCAACTGGTCGACGATGCCTGCATCGCGATCGAACGCGGTCGGCATCCGGTAGTGGAGGCCGTGCGCTCCGAACCGTTCGAGCCGAACGATCTCACACTGGACGATGCTCGCCGCATGCTGGTGATCACCGGCCCCAACATGGGCGGCAAGAGCACCTACATGCGCCAGAACGCGCTGATCGTGCTGCTGGCGCACATCGGCAGTTACGTGCCTGCGGCCAGCGCGACGATCGGCGCGATCGATCGCATCTTCACCCGCATCGGCGCGGGCGACGACCTCGCACGCGGGCAATCGACATTCATGGTCGAGATGAGCGAGACCGCCAACATCCTCCACAACGCGACCGCGCAATCGCTGGTGCTGATGGACGAAGTCGGACGCGGCACCTCGACTTACGATGGACTCGCACTGGCGCGCGCCGCGGCGGTGCACCTCGCCACGGTCAACTGCGCCTTCACGCTGTTCGCGACGCATTATTTCGAGCTGACCGAACTTGCATCGCAGTTCGACACCATCGCCAACGTGCATCTCGATGCCGTCGAATACCACGATGCAAAACAGGGTGACCAACTGGTGTTCATGCACGCCGTGAAGGAAGGCCCGGCCAACCGCAGCTTCGGCCTGCAGGTGGCGGCGCTCGCTGGCCTGCCGAAAGCCGTGATCACGGATGCGAAGCAGACGCTGGCCGAACTCGAACGCGGCGCACGCGGCCACGGCCCGGACGAGCCCGCTGCAAAAGGTCGGACTTCCCCGCAACCCGATCTGTTCTCCGCACCCCGCGCCGATCCGCGTCTCGAGGCATTGGCCGACGCGCTGCGTGCGCTCGACCCGGATGCAATGACCCCCAAAGAGGCGCTCGACTCCCTGTACCGGCTGAAGCAGTCCAGCCCCTAGCGGCGCGCCCGCCGCCGGCACTGGCAACGGCATTCCCGCGGGCCTATGCTCGCCGCGCGATTCCAGCCGGAGGAATTCACCATGTGTCGATCCATCTTGTCCGCAGCCATCGTTGCGATCGTCGCGCTGCCTTGCGTCGCACAGGCCGCGCACCGCGTTCCCGGTCAATGGGAAGTCACCACCCAGATGCATTTCGTGCAGGGCGGCATCCAGATTCCGCCCGAGGTGCAGGCACAGATGAAAGCGCGCGGCATCAAGATGCCGGACTTCGGCACGCCGCATACGTACAAGCATTGCCTGACGCCCGACGAGGCCGCGCGGGACGAGCATCCCGATTTCAGCCAGGACAAGAGCTGCACTTCGCAAAACGCCAAGTGGTCGGGCGATCACTTCCACGCCGACATTACCTGCGGCGGCAACGGCGGCGCGCGCCACGGCGTGATCGACGGCGACATCGGCAGTGGCGGCAAGAGTTACGCCGGCACCTTCAAGATGGACGGCGATGATCCGCACATGGGCGGCCACTTCGTGATGGAAGGCCAGTCAACCGGCAAATGGCTCGGCCCGACCTGCGCGAAAGACGCTCCCTGACCGGGTTCCCGCGGGCGGCGCGGCCAGCGATCATCGGCGTTGTCGCGTCTGCACGCGGCAAACACCGTCTGTCGCCCGTGAATCAGCCTTTAGATTCGCGCGAAGGCGCAGCTTCGTCGTGACTGATTGCCTCGGCGGCGACCGGCTCGGGCTGCGGCTTGTTGACGTGCACGAGCAGCGGCGTCGATGTGCTGTGCAAGGCGCCTTGCATGCCGCTGCCGATCGACGGCCGCATCATGCCGCTCGCGGCGGGCACCGACCACGCGTGAACCCGAGTCTCGACGCGCGGTGCTGGCGGCACGCCCGGCGCCGGAATTTCGATTGTCACCGGCTCGATGGTGGCGGCGGCTGGGGGCGCGGGGACCATGTGCGCCTCGTCGGGCATGCCGATGTCCGGAATGGCATTCCACTCCTCCTCCGTCATGCCTTCCGGAATCGCATCCACGGGTACGGTTTCCAGCCGCCCCGGCATGCGCCCCGCCTGCACCAGCGAGCGCACCGCGTGGAACACCTCGGCGCGACCGAACGGTTTCTTGATGAAGCCATCGGCGCCGAAGCGTTGCACGTAGAACTGCTCCGTCGCCTGCTGGTTGCCGCTCATCATGATGATCGGCGTGGTGCGCGTGCGGCTGTCGCGGCGCAGCGCGCGCAGCACCGCGAAGCCGGACATGCCGGGCAGCACGATGTCGAGGAAGATCAGGTCGGGAAGCTGCGCCTGCGCCAGCGTGACCGCGCTTTCGCCGTCCGCGGCCACCAGCACCTCGTAGCTGTCCTGCGCCAGCATCTTGCCGAGCACCGCGCGGATGGTGGCAGAATCGTCCACCACCAGCACGCGTGCGCCCAGCGACGCGCGAATCCGCTCGTCGCCGCGCCGTTCGCCGACGGGCGCGTTCGTTCCCACCAACCGCTTGAATAGGTCGAAGACCGGCATCCTGTTCCCCTGCGCGGAGCGCGCATAGTGTCGGCCGCCACACCCGTGGGCGCAAGCGTCCTCAGCGAACCGAAGTGGACACGATCACGCTGCAGCAGGTGACGGCGCCCTCGGCCTTTTCCATTTCCGACATCCCGACGCTGCGGACGTCGATGCCACGCTTGCGCAGCGCGTCCGCCGTGCGCGGGCACGACGCCGGATATAGCAACGCTTCGCCGACCAGCAATGCATTCGCGGCATGCGGTTCGGCGGGGTCGATCGCAATGGGTTCCCAATTCGGAAAGCAACGGCCGTCCACCCAATCCGGATTCAACAATACCCGCCCCGGCGCGATTTGCGTCACCGCGCTTTTCAGATGCAGGCAACCGCGCAGCGGCACCGCGACCACCCGATAGTCGAACGGCGCCAGCAGGCGTCCAAGTTGCGCGATGCCTTCCGCGCTGCTGCGCGACGAGGCGCCGACGTACAGCGTTCTATCCAGCCGCAACACGTCGCCGCCATCCAGCGTGCCCGGCGGCTCGATGCGAACGGTTTCGCGCCAGGCGGCCAGCATCGCGGCCACCGATTCCACTTCGCCGCGCCGTGACTTCACGCCCGGCCGCGTGACCACGGCGACTTCGTCCAGCACGATCGCGGTGTCTTCCACGAACACCGAATCCGGCTGCCCGGATTGCTCGGGAAGTTGCCACACCTCGCAACCCGCATCGCGCAACACCTGCTCGTAAGACGCGTGCTGCCGACGCGCGAGCGCCAAATCGATAGGACGGCGCGGCAGATGGGTCAGCTCGCAACGTTCCAATGCGCGGCTGACGGCACGCGTGATGGCGATGCGGGCGATGGTCGTGACTCCCTCGAAGACCGGCCGACAGCGTAGCCGATGCCGCGCACCACCGCAGGCCTTGCGCACGCGTATACTCGCGCCACGCCGGGGGGCCCGCCGAAAAAGGGCAGCACATGAGCGTGTCGAAGCGGCAGATCGGCCTCGTCACCGTCACCACGCTGGTGCTGGGCAACATGATCGGTTCGGGCGTGTTCCTGTTGCCGGCGTCGCTGGCGCCGTATGGCGGATACAGCCTGATCGGATGGCTCATCAGCGCCGCCGGCGCGCTGCTGCTGGCCGGCGTGTTCTTTCGCCTGTCGAAACGCGCGCCGCGCGCGGGCGGGCCGTACGCGTACAGTCGCGAAGCGTTCGGCGACTGCGTCGGTTTCCTGGTGGCGTGGGTGTACTGGATCGCGCTGGTCGGCGGCAACGCGACCATTGCCGTCGCGTTCGCGAGCTACATGTCGGCATTCATACCTGCACTCGGCGCGCATCCGATGTACGGGGCGCTGACCGCGATGGCGGCGGTGTGGGTGCTGGTCGCCGTGAACATCGCCGGCATCCGCAGTGCGGGCGGCGTGCAGGTCGCGACGACGATCCTGAAGGTCTTGCCGCTGCTGGCGCTGGCGCTGTTCGGCTTCACGCGCTTCGATCCGCACCTGCTGGCGCCGGGGCCGCACGCCGGCTCGCCATTGAGCGCGATCAACATGTGCGTCGCGGCCACCTTGTTCGCCTTCATCGGTGTGGAATGCGCCACGATCCCCGCCGGCCACGTGCGCGATCCGGAAAAAACCATTCCACGCGCGACGCTGCTCGGCACCGCAATCGCGGCGGCGCTCTACATCGCGTGCACCGCCGCGGTGATGGGCCTGCTGCCCGCGTCGGAACTGGCGAAGTCGCAAGCGCCATTCGCCGATGCAGGACGCCTGCTGTGGGGCGGCTGGGCGGGTTGGCTGATCGCGGGGGCCGCGGCGATTTCCTGCTTCGGCGCCTTGAACGGCTGGACGCTGATCGCCGGGCAATTCCCGCAGGCCGTGGCGAAGGACGGCTTGTTTCCGAAACTTTTCGCGCGCGAATCCGCGCGTGGAACGCCGGTGGCGGCGCTGCTGGTCGCGGGCGTCATCAACAGCCTGATGGTGCTGGCCAACTACAGCCGCGGCATGGTCGCGATGTTCACCTTCATGGTGTTGCTGACGACGCTGGGCAATGTTGCCTGCTATATGGTTTGCGCGGTGGCCGACGTGGTGCTGGCGCACCGCGGCGGACGCCCGCTGCGCGCGGGCAACCTGCTGCTGGCGTTCGCCGCGTTCGGGTTCTGCCTGTGGGCCGTGATCGGCGCCGGCAAGGATGCGGTATTCTGGAACGTCGTGTTGCTGGCGCTCGGCGTTCCGCTGTACGCGTGGCAGGCGCGCAGCAAGCGAATCGTCCCGTCCGCAGGCTAAAGCGTGTCGATGTCGCCCAGCGCGCGGATCAATCGACGCGCACGCTTGTCGGGCCGCTTCGGTGGCGGCTGGTAACCGGTGCGTTCGGCATGGCGCTGTTCGCGCGCGGCTTCGCGTGCCTTGACCGACGCCTCGGATTCGCGATAAAGCGTTTGCGCCAGCGCGGCCGAACCGCGCTTGTGCGCGAGACCGGTGACTTCCACCGTGAAGGTTTCCTCGCCGCGTCTGATGCGCAATGCGTCACCCGGCTTGATCATGTGCGACGGCTTGCACGTCGCACCGCCGATCTCCACGCGCCCGCGTTCGATCGCCTGCTTCGCCAACGCGCGCGTCTTGAAGAAACGCGCGGCCCAGAGCCAGGCGTCTATGCGGACGGGATCGGTTTCATTCATTGGAGCAAAGAAGCATTGGTCCGCGAAGGACGCGAAGAACGCTAAAAGAGAAGGCCGAAAAGCAAAGGTTTTCTTCGCGACCTTCGCGTCCTTTGCGGACAATCAAGAGGGGCAGACAACCACGGCGATGATCCGTGCAACTCACGCGCCCGTACCCAGCAGCGCGCGGTTCATCCGCTGCACGAACGCCGCAGGGTCCGGCAACTGCGCGCCCGCGGTGATCTCGGCCTGTTCCAGCAACAGCAGCGCCAGGTCCTTCGCCTTCGCCTCGTCGGATTCGGATTCCACCCGCTTCACCAGCGCATGCGCAGGATTGATTTCCAGCGTGGGCTTGGAGTCCGGCACGTCCTGGCCCGCTTCGCGCAACAGGCGCGCGAGATGCGGCGCGAGTTCGTAATCCGCCAGCGCCAGGCACGATGGTGATTCGGTGAGCCGCGCGGATACGCGCACGTCACCGACGCGATCGCCCAGCAGTTCCTTGAGCTTCTTCACCAGCGGCTCGGCTTCCTTCGCCGTCTGTTCCTGTTTCTGCTTGTCGGCCGCATCGAGCGGCAGTTCGCCTTTCGAGACGTTGCCGAACGATTTGCCCTCGTACTCGCCGAACTGCCCCATGACCCATTCGTCCACGCGGTCGAACATCAGCAGCACCTCGATGCCCTTGGCGCGGAACGCTTCGAGTTGCGGACTGCCGGCGGCGGCCTTGTAACTGTCGGCGCTGATGTACCAGATCGCGTCCTGGCCGGGCTGCATGCGCGCGATGTAATCGTCCAGCGAAACATCCTGCTCGGCGCCCTCGCCCTTGGTGGATGCGAAACGCAGCAGCTTGGCGATGCGTTCGCGGTTGGATGGATCCTCGACGATCCCTTCCTTCAGCGTGTTGCCGAAAGCCCTGCGGAAGGTCTTGAACTTTTCCGGATCGTCCTTCGACAGTTTTTCGATCAGGTCCAGCACGCGCTTGACGCACGACGCCTTGATCCGTTCGATCTGGCGGTTGTGCTGCAGGATCTCGCGGCTGACGTTGAGCGGCAGGTCGTCGGCATCCACCACGCCGCGCACAAAGCGCAGGTAGTTCGGCAGCAGTTCCTCGGCCGCGTCCATGATGAAGACGCGCTTGATGTAGAGCTTGACGCCGCGGCGCTCGTCGCGCGCGCCCATCAGCAGATCGAACGGCGGCTGCGCGGGAATGTAGAGCAATGTCGTGAAACGCTGCGCGCCTTCGACGCGGTTGTGCGTCCACGCCAGCGGATCATTGAAATCGTGGCCCAGCGATTTGTAGAACGCCTTGTATTCGTCGTCCGTGATTTCGGATTTGGGTTTCGCCCACAACGCGGAGGCGTCGTTGACGGTTTCCCATTCGTCGGTCGGTTTGCCGTCCTTGAACTTCTTCATCCGGATCGGAAACGCGACGTGGTCGGAATATTTCCGGATCAGGTCGCGCAGCTTCCAGTTGTCGAGGAACTCGGTTTCGTCTTCTTTCAGATGCAGGATCACCGACGTGCCGCGCGTGGCGATGTCTTCCGCGGTCAGCGAATATTCGCCCTGCCCGTCGCTTTCCCAGCGCACGCCGTCTTTCGCTCCGGCGCCGGCGCGACGCGACAACACCGTGACCTTGTCGGCCACCACGAACGCCGAATAGAAGCCGACGCCGAACTGGCCGATCAGGCGCGCGTCGGCCTGCTGCTCGCCGCTCAATGATTCGAGAAAGCGCCGGGTGCCGGAACTCGCGATCGAGCCCAGGTTCGCGACGATCTCATCGCGGCTCATGCCGATGCCGTTGTCGCGCACGGTGAGCGTCTTCGCGTCCTTGTCGACCTCGATGTCGATGTGCAGCTCGCCATCGCCGTCGAGCAACTCCGGTTTGCCGATCGCCTCGAAGCGCAGCTTGTCGCAAGCGTCGGAAGCATTGGAAACCAGTTCGCGCAGGAAGATTTCCTTGTGCGAATACAGCGAGTGCGTGACCAGGCGCAGGACCTGCGCGACTTCGGCTTCGAAGGGACGGGTTTCGGTGGTGTTGTTCATGGCGATCGATTCAAGTCGGTAGTGATGAACAGGACAGGACCACGCGTCCCGTTGCGGAGCGCGCGGCAAGCCTCATGATTGGTGGCGCGGCGGCGTTTTCTCAAGCCGCGGCGCGGCCCATCCCGATGATCCACCGATACAGGAGGATCACGAGGGCAGCGAACACCACGCCGCCGATGATGATCGATGGCGTCGCGAAACTGTCGCCGACCACCGCGATCGGGTTCTGCTTGCCGCTGAAGCCGACGACACCGGCGAAGATCACGGCCAGCAGGCTTTCGCCCACGATCAGGCCGGAGGCCAGCAGCACGCCGAGCTGCCGGGTCGCTTCGGTGCCCGGCTTGCGTTCCGCGCGGCGATCGAACCATGCGCCGACCAGCGCACCCACCACCACCATCAGCGTGGTCGAGGTCGGCAGGTAAATGCCGAGGCCCACCGCCAGCGGCGGCAGGCGCGGACCCTTCTTCGACAGTCCCAGCACTTCATCGAAGATGATGATCGCGACGCCGATGCCGGCGCCGAGACCGATCATGTCCCACGGCACGTCGCCGGTGATCACGCCCTTGGCCAACGCCGAAATCAGGCCGGCCTGCGGCGCGGCCAGCGCGGTCGCGGGATTGGCGCCCGGCGCGCCGAGGAAACCGTAGGTGTGCTGCAAGAGATCCAGCACCGGCGGAATCACCACCGCGCCCGCCAGCACGCCGATCACCAGCGCCCATTGCTGCAACGCGGGCGTGGCATCCACCAGCTGGCCAGTTTTCAAATCCTGCAGGTTGTTGTTGGCGATCGATGCCACCGCGAACACGATCGCGGTGATGAACAACGCAAAGCCGACCAGCGCCTTGTCCGCGCCGGCGGGCAGGAACGGCTTGATGCCGACCACCAGCAACAGCGCCGCGATCACCACTACCAGGATGCCGACGCCCGACAACGGACTGTTGGACGATCCGATCAGGCCCGCCATGTAACCGCACACGGCCGATACCAGGAAACTCAGCAGCACCACGAACACCACGCCGCCGATCACCAGCGGCCACGTCGCGCCGCCCAGTCCGTTGTTGACCGCGAAGTGCCACAGCAGGTAGGCGATCGGAATGAAGCAGACCACCGAAATCAGGCCGACCATGCCGATCGGCATGTCATGTTCGGTGCGCGGCAGTTCGTGCAGCGTGCCGGCCTTGCGCGCGCGCGACGCGCGGAATGCGCCCGCAAGTCCGCTGGCCAGCGGCTTCACCAGTTTCGCCAGCGTCCAGATCGCGGCCACGCCAATCGCGCCCGCGCCGATGAAACGCACGTAATGGCTCCAGCCAGCCTGCGCGACGTCGGCCGCCGCGCCTGCCGTCCAATGCAGATGCGTAAAGTACGGCACCGCCCATACCCAGCCGATCGCGGCGCCGACCAGCATCGCCACGCCGACCCACAAGCCGACCAGATGCCCGATCGCGAACAGCGCGAACGACAGCCCGAAATCGAAACCGGTCGCGCCGGCCCGATCACCGCCCACCCGGAAATAATCGGTGACGCTGGCGGCGAACACCCTCGTCTGCACGACGATGTAGAAGATCGCCGACACGATCGCGCCCCACAGCACCGCCTTCAGGCCCGCGGCGCCGGCTTCCGCCGCCGCGGCGGGATTGGACGCTTCGACCCGGCGCGCGCCGCCCGCGGCAGGCACCGACTCCACTTCGGCCATGCGGCCGATCTGCTCGTCGGATCCGGCGCCGACCTTCAACACCTCGGCGCAGGCGACGCCTTCGGGATACGGCAAATCTGAATCGGTGACCAGCGCGCGCCGCAGCGGAATCGTGTACATCACGCCGAGGATGCCGCCGGTCGCGCAGATGCCGGCCGAAATCCAGAACGGGAATCCGCTCCAGTAGCCGACGATGATCAGTCCCGGCAACACGAAGATGATCGATGACAGCGTGCCCGCCGCCGAGGCCACCGTCTGCACGATGTTGTTTTCCTGGATCGTCGCATCGCGCATCGCCTTCAGGATCGCCATCGAGATCACCGCGGCGGGGATCGACGTCGAGAACGTCAGGCCCGCCTTCAGCCCGAAATAGACATTCGCGGCGGTGAACACGATTGTGATGACGATGCCGATGATGATGCCGCGTACGGTCAGTTCGCTGCGCTTCGGCGTTCCGCTGATTGCATTCATGGACATGTCCTGTTGGCGTGATTCCCCACCGCGAACGGTCCCGCGGCCCGCCGCACCGGCCGTGGCCTGCGCGTCTGCCGCATACTAGCCGCCGCCCCGCTCCACGCAAAGGAGGCCGCGTGCCCTATCGCGGACGCTTCGCACCGTCGCCCACCGGAGAGCTGCATTTCGGCTCGCTGGTGGCCGCGCTGGCGAGTTGGCTGCGTGCGCGCAATCGGCGCGGCCAATGGCTGCTGCGGGTCGATGACATCGACCCGCCGCGCGAGGTGGCGGGCTCGACGCAGGCGATCCTTTCGTCGCTTGCGCAATCGGGTTTGCTCGCTGACGCACCGCCGTTGCATCAATCGCGTCGCGGCGAAGCCTACGCGGAGGCGCTGCGGCAACTGCAGGACGCTGGCCACGCGTTTCCTTGCTGGTGCAGCCGTACGGATATGGAAGCAGCCGGTGCCCTCCATCGCGACGGATACTGCATCAGCCCGCGCCACGATGATCGCGAACCCGCGTGGCGGTTGCGCGTGCCCGATCTCGACGTTGCATTCGAAGATGCGCTGCAAGGCCCGCAGCACCAGAACGTGCGCGAGGCCGTGGGCGATTTCGTGCTGAAGCGCGCAGACGGTTTGTGGAGCTACCAGCTCGCGTGCGTGGTGGACGATGCGTTCCAGGGCATCACCGAAGTGGTGCGCGGCTGCGACCTGCTCGATTCCACGCCGCGCCAGATCCTGCTGCAGCACTTGCTCGGCCTGCCGATACCCGCGTACCTGCACCTGCCGCTGGCGGTGGATGCGCAAGGCCGCAAGCTTTCCAAATCCAGCGATGCGCCGGCGGTGGATACGGGCGATCCTCGTGCGGCGCTGGCAAGTGCACTGCGCTTTCTCGGCCAGCCCGTTCCCGATGCGCACGATGTCGAGACCATGCTGTGCATCGCAGCGCGAAACTTCGATCCCGCACCGCTGCGCGGCAGGACCACGCGCAGCGCACAGGCAAGCGTCGGAGCGTAACAGGTCGCGGCACCGTCCCCGCAGTCTCCCGCCGGCACGAAGGCAGGCGTAGGATGGCCGCACCATCACACGAGAGGAGCGATCATGAGCGCGCGCGTAGCATTGGTTACGGGGGGCACCGGCGGCATCGGTACCGCGATCGTCCATCGGCTCGCGAAGATGGGGCACAAGGTTGCGACCAACTATCGCAACGAAGAAAAGACCAGGGCATGGCGCGACAAGCTCAAGGGCGAAGGCATCGACGTTCTGACCGTGCAGGGCGACGTATCCGACCCGCAATCGTGCGAACAGATGGTGCGCGAGATCGAGGGCAAGCTCGGGCCCATCGACATCCTGGTCAACAATGCGGGCATCACCCGCGACACCACCTTCCACAAGATGAGTTACCAGCAGTGGATCGACGTGGTGAACACCAATTTGAACGCGTGCTTCAACGTCACGCGACCGGTGATCGATGGCATGCGCGCGCGCAAGTGGGGCCGCATCGTGCAGATCAGTTCGATCAATGGACAGAAGGGCCAATACGGACAAGCCAACTATGCGGCCTCGAAAGCCGGCATGCACGGCTTCACCATCTCATTGGCACAGGAAAACGCCAGGTTCGGCATCACCGTCAACACCGTCTCGCCCGGCTACATCGGCACCGACATGGTGATGGCCGTGCCCGAAGAAGTGCGCGCCAAGATCGTCGCGCAGATCCCGTTGGGACGCCTGGGCGAGCCCGATGAAATCGCCTACGCCGTCGCGTTCTTCCTCGACGACAAGGCCGCGTGGATCACCGGCGCGAACCTCGCGATCAATGGCGGGCATTACATGGGGTGGTGATTTCCACTCGTCATCCGGCGAAGACCTGAGCGAAGCCGCTTTGCTGCCATGCGATAATCCGCGATCGCCTTTCGATCGCAAGCCCGAGCAATGCCCCGCGAAATCCTGGTCTCCAGCGCCCTTCCCTATGCGAATGGCCGCATCCACCTGGGCCACATCGTCGAACACGTGCAGTCGGACATCTGGGTGCGCGCGATGCGGATGGCCGGCAATACGGTGCATTACGTCTGCGCGGACGACGCGCACGGCACCTCCATCATGCTGCGTGCGGAACGTGAAGGAATCACCCCGGAAGCCCTGATCGGCAACGTGTGGAAGGAACACACCGCCGACCTGCGCGACTTCGGCGTGGTCTACGACCGTTATTCGAGCACGCACACCGATGCCAACCGCGAACTGACGTATCGCATCTGGCAAGCGCTGGAGGCGAACGGCCACGTCGAATCGAAGCCGGTCAAGCAACTGTTCGATCCGGAACGGCAGATGTTCCTGCCCGACCGCTTCATCAAGGGCGAGTGTCCGGTCTGCCATTCGAAGGACCAGTACGGCGACGCCTGCGAGGTGTGTGGCAGCACCTACAGCCCGATCGACCTGATCAATCCGTACTCCGTTGTGTCGGGCGCGAAGCCGGTCGAGAAGGAATCGCTGCACTTCTTCGTCAAGCTCGCCGATTTCGAGAACCTGCTGAAGGGGTGGCTGGACGAACGCCGCGCGGCGGGCGGCCTGCAGTCGGAAGTCGTCAACAAGTTGAAGGAGTGGTTCGCGGACGGGCTGCGCAGCTGGGACGTGTCGCGCGAAGCGCCCTACTTCGGCTTCGAGATTCCCGGCCAGCCGGGCAAATACTTCTACGTGTGGGTGGATGCGCCGGTCGGCTACCTCGCTGCGTTCAAGGAGCTGTGCGAGGGCGGTTCGCAACCCGATCTGAAATCCGCCGACTTCGAGCGTTTCATCCGCGCCGGCAGCGACACCGAGATGGTGCATTTCATCGGCAAGGACATCATCTATTTCCACACGCTGTTCTGGCCGGCGATGCTGCACGGCGCGGGGCTGCGCATGCCGACCGCGGTGAACGTGCATGGCTTCCTCACCGTGGACGGCGCCAAGATGTCGAAGTCGCGCGGCACCTTCGTCAACGCGCGCACCTATCTCGAACATCTGGATGCGGACTGGCTTCGCTATTACCTCGCCTCGATGCTCGGGCCGACGCTGGCCGACATCGACCTCGATCTGAAGGCATTCGAGGAACGCGTCAACTCGCATCTGGTCGGCAAGTGGGCGAACATCGCCAGCCGCTGCGCCGGGTTCGTGCACAAGCTGTTCGACGGCAAGCTGGCGCCCACGCTGCCCCAAACGATGCGTGGCCGCTACGACGCGGCCGCCGCCAAGCTGGAAGCCTGTGCCGCACTGTACGAACTGCGCGACTACGCCGCCGCGATCCGGCTGATCATCGAAGTTGCGGACGAGGCCAACGCCTATGTCGCCGACCACGCGCCATGGGTGATGGCAAAGGACGAGGCCAGGCGCGACGAATTGCACATGGTGCTGACGCTGGCACTCAACTATTTCCGGCTGCTGACGATCTGGCTGGCGCCGGTGGTGCCGGCGACCGCCGCGCGCGCGCTCGAATTCCTGAACGACGCGCCGGCCGATTTCGAAGCCGCGCTGCAACCCTTGCTCGGCCACGCGATCAAGCCGTTCAAGGCGCTGGTCACGCGCATCGATCCGAAGGATGTCGAAGCCATGATCGAAGCCTCGAAGGAATCGTTGCAAGCATCGCCCCCATCCGGCCTGCGGCCACCTTCCCCCGCAAGCGGGGGAAGGGAACCCTCGGTTGCCGTTACTTCATCCAGTCCCCGGTCACCGGTCCCCAGTCCCGAAACGATCCCCATCGACGACTTCGCCAGGCTCGACCTGCGCGTCGGCAAGGTGCTGGTATGCGAGGCGGTGGAAGGTTCCGACAAGCTGCTGCGCTTCGAACTGGATGCCGGCGAACTCGGCAAGCGCCAGATTTTTTCCGGCATCAAGGCTGCGTATGCCGATCCCGCGCAACTGGTCGGACGCAACGTGGTATTCATCGCCAACCTCGCGCCGCGCAAGATGCGCTTCGGGTTGAGCGAAGGCATGATCCTGTCGGCCGGCAGCGGCGGCGCGGATCTGTTCCTGCTCGACGTCGACAGCGGCGCCCAGCCCGGCGCATCCGTGAGATGAATCCGTGAGCCGCTCCCTCTGGACATCGGAAATGTCCAGAGGACCGTCACGCGTCCGCAACGTTTTCTTTCCAATCCGGGGCGCAGCCTCCTAGTCGCCGCGACGTCGCCCGTTCGGGCCTGTGCCGTCGTGGACGCGCGGGATGGGCCATGATCAGGCACTGGGCATTCTTCAAGCAAAGCGATACGTCCTTCGGCACGTTCTATCCGAAGCACTACATCGTGGCCGGCTACCCGAGCCTGCATGATGCCCAGGAAGCCGAACACGCGTTCACCGAGTCCGGGGTGGGCGCCGACAACGTGCGCGCCACCACCGGCGACTTCGTGGTCAACCAGCTGGAAGCGCACCGCGGGGCCAACTGGCTGCAGCGCGCCGAAGCGCGCGTCGCCGAGTTCGTCGGCCGGGAAAAGGGATTTCTGAAGGACGACGCGGAACTCGCGCGTGAAGGCGGCGCATTCCTGTTCCTGTTCGCGCCGGAGGCCAGTCACGTCGAACACGCGCGCAAGGTGTTCGCGCAGCACCGGCCGAAATACGCACGCCGCTACCTGCAGGTGGCGATCGAGCGGATCATCGATCCGCCGCCGAATCCGGCGGGATGATCGCGTCGCACCGCGGTTTGCTATCGTGGGCGCCCTCACGATGCCGAAGCGGGGTGCGCGACATGCGATGGACGATGAGCGGTTGGCGCGGATCGCGCGTCGCGGCGGCCTTGCTGCTCGGCACGTTGCTGGCCGCGTGCGTTGACGGACCGGGCACGCGCGCCGCGGCGGACGGCGCCGCCATCAACGTCCCGCGCCATGTTTTCGTGATCATCCTCGAAAACGAACCGTTCCAGGTGACGTTCGGCGAGCATTCGCCCGCGCCGTATCTCGCGCACGAACTGCCCAAGCAAGGCGTGCTGCTGACGCGGTATTTCGCGACCGGCCATTATAGCCTCGACAATTACATTTCGATCATCAGCGGCCAGGCGCCCAATCCAGAAACGCAGCAAGACTGTCACATCTTCAGCGAGTTCAAGCGCAGCAAACCGGGTTTCGATGCGCACGGCCAGATTCGCGGCACCGGCTGCGTGTATCCCGCCGACGTCAAGACGCTGACGAACCAGTTGCAGGACGCGGGTTACACGTGGAAGGGCTACATGGAAAGCATGGGCGCCGACCCGTCGCGCGAAACGGCGGTCTGCGCGCACGCGAAGATCGGCGAGGTCGACGAAACCAACCATGCGACGGCGAACGACCAATACGCCGACAAGCACAATCCGTTCGTGTATTTCCATTCGATCATCGACGATCCCACGGATTGCGCCGTGCACGTCGTCAACCTCGACAAGTTTCCGGCCGACCTGCAATCCATCGCGACGACGCCGAACTTTGCCTTCATCACGCCTGACCTTTGCCACGACGGCCACGACGCGCCATGCAAGAACGGCGAGCCGGGCGGCTTGGTTTCGGCCGACCAGTTCCTGCGCGAATGGGTGCCGCAAATCGTTGCATCGCCGGCATTCAAACAGGACGGCCTGCTCATCATCACCTTCGACGAAGGCACCGACGCCGCGGCCTGCTGCGGCGAAATGAAGCCCGCGGGCGCACCGCAGCCCGGCCAGTTCGGGCCCGGCGGTGGGCGCATCGGTGCGGTGGTGCTGTCGCCCTTCGTGAAGCCGGGCACCATCTCGAAAATGGATTACAACCACTACGGCCTGCTGCGCAGCATCGAGGACTGGTTCGGATTGCCGCATCTCGGTTATGCCGGACAAAACGGACTGCGCGCGTTCGGACAGGACGTGTTCAACTGCGACAACCATGCACAGGGGACCCCGCCATGAATCGATTCGCGTACTCCATCACCGCTGCCTGTTTGACGTTCGCGCTGGCGTTGCCGGTGGTCAGCCAAGCCGCCACAGCGGCCCCCCAACCCGCGCCGACCATGGACCAGATCTTGAAGGCGTCGAAGCCTTCCGACTGGCGCGCGCTGAATCCCGACGACACGCTGTACATGGATCTGCCGCAAGGCCGCGTGGTGATCGAACTCGCGCCCGCTTATGCGCCGCTGCACGCCGACAACATCCGCGCGCTCGCGCACGAACATTATTGGGACGGCCTCGCGATCCTGCGCGTGCAGGATGGCTTCGTGACGCAATGGGGCGATCCCGCCGCGGAAGCCAAACATCCCGCGCATCCGCCGCGTCCGCTCGGCAAGGCCAAGCCGACGATCGCGGCAGAATTCGAGCGCGAAATCGCGCCCGGCCTGCCCTTCACGCTCTTGCCCGATGGCGACGTTTACGCGTCCGAAGTCGGCTTCAGCAACGGCTTTCCCGTCGCGCGCGATCCGAAGACCGGCAAGGCCTGGCTGGTGCACTGCTACGGCATGGTCGGCGCCGGCCGCGACAACACGCCCGATTCCGGCCCCGGCACCGAACTCTATGCCGTGATCGGCCAGGCGCCGCGCCAGCTCGATCGCAACATCGCGCTGATCGGGCGCGTGGTGCAAGGCATGCAATACCTTTCCGATTTGCCGCGCGGCAACGGCCCCATGGGCTTCTACAAGAATCCCGCGCACCAGACGAGGATCCTGCGCGTGCGCTTGGCGTCAGACCTGCCGCCGTCGGAACGCATGCATCTCGAAGTGTTGCGCACCGACACACCGACCTTCACCGCGCTGGTGGAATCACGCCGCAACCGCAGCGATGCGTGGTACCTCTACAAGGTCGGCAAGATCGACGTCTGCAACGTGCCGTTGCCGGTGCGCGAGGATCCGTCGATCGACGAGCGCCACTGAAGCGAGGGAGTGTTGCGCGCGCGCAATGATTATCGGACGTCAGCCGACGGTCTCGACCTCGATTTCCGCGCGCGTCATCAGCTTGTGGATCGGGCAGTTGTCGGCCGCGCGCCGCAACTGCGCGCGTTGCTCGTCGGTGAGCGGGCCCTGGAAGTCGAGATGCACGCGCAGGCGATACCGCCCTTCCCGTTCCGCGTGATCGTCCCGCTCCACACGCGTCGCCACGCGTTCCAGCGGAATGCCACGGCGCTTGGCATACCAGATGGCGGTGAGTGCCTTGCACGACGCCAGCGCCGCATCGAAATAATCGTGCGGACTCGGCGCGGAATCGGTGCTGCCATCTTCGCGCCCGACATCCGCGCGGAACACGTGCGAACGCGTGTGCAGTTCCTGCGGCCACGCACCCGCTTCGATGCTGGCGCAGTCCACCACGTTGATGAAAACGTCGGTCATGGCTCCCGCGCAAGCTCCAGCCGCGCGACCCGCTTGCGCTCCTTGTAGCGCTGCGTTTCCAGGTCGTCGAGCACGACATCCCACGCATCCATGCCCAGCCATGCCGGCCGGAGGCTTTCCAGGACGTCCAGTTCTTCCTGATCGCGAAAATGCTGCAGACGCGCCAGGTAGCTCAGCACGCGTTCGGTTTGCTTGGCGTCGATGGCGTCCATCGCAGATTCCAATCTCACGACCTGTACCCGTAACAGCAAAGCAACAGGCGTGCCAACCCACGGAGCTGCGGCGGCAGATGTGCGCGGCGTCTCGCCACTCACGCGAACGCGTCGATCAGAACATGTGCTTCTCGATCCCGAGGTGCGCCATGATCTTGGAACCGATTTCCTCGATCGAGGTGTGCGTGGTGTTGAGCGAGGGAATGTTCTCGTTGCGGAAGATGTGGTCCGCGATGATGAGTTCGCGCTTGCAGCGGTCGAGCTTCGCGTAGGCGCTGCCGGGCCGCCGGGCTTCGCGCACCTGCGCCAGGCGCGCGGGATCGATGGTCAGGCCATAAAGACGGTTGCGACAACCTTCGAGCCGCTTGGGCAGGCGATCGCGCTCCAGGTCTTCGTCGGTGAGGGGATAGTTCGCCGCTTTCACGCCGTAGTGCAGCGCCATGTACAGGCAGGTGGGCGTCTTGCCAACGCGCGACACGCCGACCAGCACCACGTCGGCCTGGCTGTAATCGACGTCGATGCCGTCGTCGTGCGCGAGCGCGTAGTTGGTCGCATTGATGCGCGCTTCGTACTGGTTGAAATCGACCATGCCATGCGCGCGGTTGACCGCGCCGGAACGACGGGTGCCGAGTTCCAGTTCCAGCGTGCCGACGAACGGCGCCATGACATCGACCATCAGCGCGCCCGACTCCGCGATGATTTCGCACAGTTGCGGATCGACCACCGTGTTGACCACGATCGGACGCTCGGCGTTCTGTGCGTACACGGTCTTGATGCGCAACGCCGCCGCTTCCGCCTTCTCGCGGTTGTCCACGAACGCAATGCGGTGGCCATCGAACTGCACACCCTCGAACTGCGCGAGGATGGAATTGCCGATGGTCTCGGCGGTGATGCCGGTGGAATCGGAAACGAAGAACACCGTCCTGCGGCCGTTGCCGTTCAAGGCTGCCATCTCCTGCGCGACGCAAAAGCCGAGTGTATCCGCGCCAAACGCGCGGCGCGGTTTGGCTTGTTTCGGGCCCGGATGCCCGCGAAAATGGGCGTTTTACGGGCGCGCGCCCGCACATGGAGATCGTCGTGACCGAACTCGTCCTGTGGCTGGATCACCTGCGCATGACCGACCTCGCCAGGGTCGGCGGCAAGAATGCCTCGCTGGGCGAGATGATCGGCAACCTCGCGAAACTGGGTGTGTCGGTGCCGGGCGGGTTTGCGACCACCGCGGCGGCGTTTCAGGCGTATCTCGAAAAGAGTGGCCTTGCCGACAAGATCCAGAAGCGCCTCGCCCCGCTGGACGTCGAGGACGTTAACGCGCTGATCGCGGCCGGCAAGGAAATCCGCGGCTGGATCGTGGACACCAAACTGCCCGACGAACTCGAACAGGCAATCCGCGCGGCCTACGAAAAACTGTGTCGCGAAGCGGCTGTTGTGGAAAGTGCAGGCCATGGACGGCCGACTTCTGATTCTCGCGATCAGGGACGATCGCAAAGCTATGCCGATGTACCTGTCGCCGTGCGTTCGTCCGCGACCGCCGAAGACCTGCCGGATGCATCGTTCGCCGGGCAACAGGAAACCTTCCTCAACGTCACCGGCATCGAGGACGTGTTGCACAAGGTGAAGGAAGTCTTCGCGTCCTTGTACAACGATCGCGCGATCGCCTACCGCGTGCACCAGGGTTTCAAGCACGAGGAAGTGTTCCTCTCGGCCGGCGTGCAGTTGATGGTGCGCTCCGACATCGGTGCAGCGGGCGTGTTGTTCACGCTCGACACCGAATCCGGTTTCCGCGGCGTGGTGTTCGTCACCGCCAGCTACGGCCTGGGCGAAATGGTCGTGCAGGGCGCGGTGAATCCGGACGAGTTCTACGTGTTCAAGCCGACCTTGCGCGCCGGCAAGCAGGCGGTGCTGCGCCGCAACCTCGGTGCCAAGCAGCAACGCATGGTGTATTCCGACCAACCCGGCGAACGCGTCCGCATCGAAGTGACGCCGGATGAGCTGCGCCGCAAGTTCTGCATCAGCGACGCCGACGTCGAATCGCTGGCGAAGCAGGCGCTGATCATCGAGGAACATTACAAGCGCCCGATGGACATCGAGTGGGCGAAGGACGGCGCCACCGGCAAGCTCTACATCGTGCAGGCGCGCCCGGAAACGGTGAAGTCGCGCGCGCACGCGACCCAGCTCGAGCGTTTCCAGTTGAACGAACAAGGCAAGGTGCTGGCCGAAGGCCGCTCGATCGGCCAGAAGATCGGCGCCGGCACCGCGCGCACGATCCGTTCGCTCGACAAGATGCACGAGTTCAAGGAGGGTGACGTGCTGGTCGCTGACATGACCGACCCCGATTGGGAACCGATCATGAAGCGCGCCGCGGCGATCGTTACCAATCGCGGCGGACGCACCTGCCACGCCGCGATCATCGCGCGCGAACTGGGCGTGCCGGCGGTGGTCGGCACCGGCGATGCGCTGCAGAAGATTCCCGATGGCCACGCCGTCACCGTGTCCTGCGCCGAGGGCGATACCGGGTTCATCTACGACGGCAAGCTGAAGTTCGAGCGGATCACCACCGATCTCGGCGACATGCCGAAGGCGCCGCTGAAGATCATGATGAACGTCGCCAATCCCGAGCGCGCGTTCGACTTCGGGATGCTGCCGAACCAGGGCATCGGCCTGGCGCGCCTGGAAATGATCATCGCCAGCCATATCGGCGTGCATCCGAAGGCGCTGCTTCAGTACGACCAGCAGGATGTCGACATCAAAAAGAAGATCGATGAGCGCATCGCCGGCTACAAGGGCCCGGTCGATTTCTACATCGATCGCTTGGCCGAAGGCATCGCCACGATCGCGGCGTCGGTGTATCCGAAGACCGTGATCGTGCGCATGTCGGATTTCAAGTCCAACGAATACGCCAACCTGCTCGGCGGCAGCAAGTACGAGCCGCACGAGGAGAACCCGATGATCGGGTTCCGCGGCGCATCGCGCTACGTGGACGATTCGTTCGCCGAAGCATTCGGCCTGGAATGCAAGGCGGTCAAGAAAGTGCGCGAGGCGATGGGACTCGACAACGTGTGGGTGATGATCCCGTTCATCCGCACGCTCGACGAAGGCGAGAAAGTCATCGAGGTGCTGAAGGCCAACGGCCTGAAGCAAGGCGAAAGCATCGACGGCAACGAAGCCCTCAAGGTCATCATGATGTGCGAGGTGCCGTCCAACGCACTGCTGGCCGACGAATTTCTCGACATCTTCGACGGCTTCTCGATCGGCTCCAACGACCTCACCCAGTTGACGCTGGGACTCGATCGCGATTCCTCGATCGTCGCCAGCCTGTTCGACGAGCGCAATCCGGCGGTCAAGAAACTCCTCTCGATGGCGATCCAGGCCGCGCGCGCCAAGGGCAAGTACGTCGGCATCTGCGGACAAGGTCCGAGCGACCACCCCGACCTCGCCGAATGGCTGATGGACCAAGGCATCGAATCGGTGTCGCTGAATCCGGACACGGTGGTCGACACCTGGTTGCGCCTGGCGAAACACAAGGGTTGACGGCGCCTGCCCCGCTCCGGAATGCAATGCCGGAAGCAGGTACAGGCGGTTCAGCGTCGCCGCGGCACACTCCTCGGACAACGCCAAGCGAGCCGAGGAGATGCCATGAAAATCGTCTTCGCCGCCATCCTGGTTTGCGTGCTGGCCGCGTGTTCGCAAACGCCGTCCAACGGGACGAGCCTGGCTTCCGCTACCGCGCAGGTTGCCGGCGCGTCGTCCAGCGAAGCGCCCGCTTCCAGCGCTTCCACGCCGCTGCCTGCGACCACCACCACGGCGCCGGCCGCCGACGCCGCGACGGTGCTCACGCTATACCACTGGCAGCTTGCGAACGCCGTCGACAAGTCCGGCCGGCGCATCGATGCGTTGTTCGCGCGCGCGGATCGACCCGTGCAACTCGACTTCGATGCGCAGGGTGTTTCCATCGACAACACCTGCAATCGCACGCGCGGAAGTTATTCCGTCGCGGGCGGCAAACTCACCGTCGGCAATCTCGCCTCGACACGGATGGCCTGCAATGATCCCGCGCTGACGGCGCTGGACGCGGCCGCGGGCAAAGACCTGCAAGGCGCGTTCGTGCTCACGCTGAATGTGCGCGGCAAGCAGCCACGACTCGTGTTGATCGCCGACAGTGGCGTCCGGCTGACATTCACCGGCGTGCCCGCTGCATTGCCGCCGCGCGCGTCCTGATTTCGCCGCGACCGTGCCATTGGTCATCGTGACCGTGCGATGGCTGCGTGGCATGCTGTGCCGCTTGGCGCAAGCTCGACGCGCCCGCCCGCTCGCTCCCCGGAAACCCGATGAAGACCGCATTCCGTTGCGCCCTCGCGCTGTTCCTGATCGCTTCTTTCGCATCGGCGGCACCTGCCGCAGAGAAGCCGGCCACGTCGAAGTACGATCCTCTCGCGCTGTTCGCACCGTTCAACCATCAAAATCCGGTGAATCGCTATCGCGCCGCGGACGGACAACCCGGCCCCGACTATTGGCAGAACCGCGCGGACTACGAAATCCACGCGACGCTTGATCCAAAGGCGAAGACGCTCACGGGCACCGAAACCATCACCTACACGAACAACAGCCCGCAGGCGCTCGGCTACCTGTGGCTGCAGCTCGACCAGAACCTCTATCGCAGCGACGCGCGCGGGAATTTCACCCGCGGGCAGGCGCCGAAGCCCGGCGAACACACTGACGGTGACGTGATCACCTCGGTGGAAATCGAAGATGGCAGCGACACCGCCCAGGCGCACTACATCGTCAGCGACACCCGCATGCGCGTCGATCTTCCGCAGGCGCTGGCCGCGCACGGCGGCAAGGTGCGCGTGCGCATCGCCTGGCATTACACCGTCCCCGGCGAATTCGGCGGCCGCACCGACTGGTTCCACACGAAGAACGGCGACATCTTCGAAATCGCGCAGTGGTACCCGCGCATGTGCGTGTACGACGACCTGCGCGGTTGGGATACCGCGCCGTACCTCAACAACGAGTTCTATCTCGAATACGGCGATTTCGATTACTCGATCACCGTGCCGTCGAACATGCTGGTGGTCGGCTCCGGCGAACTGGTGAACCCGCAGGACGTGTTGACGAAGACGGAATTGCAACGCTACGAACAGGCGCGCAACTCCGACAAGACCGTGGTGATCCGCTCGGCCGGCGAAGTCACCGACCCGAACAGCCGTCCGAAACAGGATGGCACGCTGACCTGGCATTTCAGGATGCACGACACGCGCGACGTCGCGTTCGGTGCGTCGGCCGCCTACGTGTGGGATGCCGCGCGCATCGACCTGCCCAGCGGCAAGCACGCGATGGCGCAATCGGCGTATCCGGTCGAAAGCATCGCCAAAGATGGCTGGCAGGATTCCACGCAAGGCGTGAAATACACGGTGGAATTCTTCTCGAAGTACACCGGCGTCGAATACCCGTGGCCGAACGCGATCGCCGAAGCCGGCATCGCGGGCGGCATGGAATACCCCGGCATCGTGTTCGACTGGTGGAAGGCGAGCAGCTACACGCTATTCCTGCTGGGCGTGCACGAAGTCGGGCACTCGTGGTTTCCGATGATCGTCGGCACCGACGAGCGCCGCAACGCGTGGATGGACGAAGGCATGAACACCTTCGTCGATGCGATCGCGCACGATGCATGGGGCAAGACGCACGGCGGCCAGTTCGCGCCGAAGAAGGACAGCGAATACGCGCCGCTGACCGGCAACCCCGCGAAGGACATCGTCAAGCAGGTGTTCGACGATCCCGATGCGCCACCGATCCTCACGCGCGCCGACGTGATCAGGGAGAAGTACCGCCACCCGATCACCTATTTCAAGACCGCGTATGGCCTCACGCTGTTGCGCGAACAGATTCTCGGACCGGAACGTTTCGACGCCGCCTTCAGGCAGTACGTGCACGACTGGGCGTTCAAACACCCCTCGCCTTCCGATTTCTTCCGCACGATGGACAGCGCCGCCGGCGAAGACCTGTCGTGGTTCTGGCGCGGCTGGTTCCGGCGCAACTGGAAGCTCGACTTGGCCGTCACCGGCGTGAAGTACGTCGACAACGATCCGGCCAGGGGCGCGCTGGTGACGGTCGCGAACCTCGACAGGTTCGCGATGCCGGCGACGTTGCGCGTGACGTTCGACGACGGCAGCACGGCCGAAGTGCGCGTGCCGGTCGCGACGTGGATGCAGCACACCCAATTCGACGTGCCGGTCGCGGGTGGCAAACGCGTCCGCAGCGCGACGATCGATCCCGCCGGCGTGCTGCCGGACGTCGATCGCGCCAACAACACCTTCACCGTTGGCACTAAGCAATAGGCGCTCTTGTTTCGTCATCCCGGAATACTCGCGCCATCCATGGCGCTCGCGCTACGCGCCGCCTGCGGCGTTCGCGTTTGCAATCCTGCAAACGCAGTCGCGGAGCGATATCCGGGATCCAATGTCTTTTGCATCAATGACAGAAAAGGCACTGGATTCCCGCTTTCGCGGGAATGACGAGAATATTGTGGGTCGGATTTCATGACATAGCCAAGGCCACCGCAGGTGCGCCGCCATGCCACAATCCGCGACTCGACACCGCCTTGGGGAATGACGATGCGTACGCGTTCGTGGTCCTGCTTGTTGTTGCTCCTGTTCGCGCCGCTTGCGTTCGCTGCGGCAGCGTCCGCGCCACTGGCGCCGCATCGGGTGTTTCGCGTCACGCTGGATGGCGCGTCCACGCAAGCGGTGTCTGGGCGGCTGCTGTTGTTCGCGCTGCCTGCGAAGGAAGCCGCGGCACAGGGCGGCAAGGTCAGCGAGGTCGATACCAACCCGTTCGACCCGACGCAGACCGCGGTGGCGGCCATGGAAGTACACGACTTCGCACCCGGCGCGTCGGTGCTCATCGATGCGGATGCGCTGGCATTTCCGCAAGGCTTCTCGAAGCTCGCCCCCGGCGACTATGACGTGCAGGCGGTGCTGGATGTCGACCACGACTACAACTACTCGGGACGCGGGGCGGGCGACCTGGTCAGCGACGTGACCGCCGTGCCGTTCGACAGTGGCGCTTCCGTTCCGACGTTGCGGCTGACGCGTGCGCTCACCGACGCGCCGCAGCCATGGAAGGTTCCCGAACAGGTCCCCGCGAAGCAACGCGAGCAACTGACGAAACGCATGCAGGCGGCGCAGCCGCACAGCCGCGCGCTCGATTTCGTCAGCCCTGCGCTGAGTGCGTTCTGGGGCCGGCCCATCCACGTGCGCGGCTGGGTGCTGCTGCCGCCCGGCTATGGGAAGAACGCCAACGCGCATTACCCGACGGTGTATTTCACCCACGGCTTCGGCGGCGAGCTCGCCTATCTCACCTCCAAGGCCGCGGACGTCTGGTCGGACATGGCCGACGGCACGATGCCGCCGATGATCTGGGTGTTCCTCGACGAACACACCGCCACCGGCACGCACGAATTCGCCGACTCGGTGAACAACGGGCCGTGGGGCAGCGCGCTCACCACCGAAGTGATCCCGTACCTCGAATCGCATTACCGCATGGACGCGAAAGCCAGCGGACGTTTCCTCACCGGCCATTCGTCCGGCGGCTGGGCCACGTTGTGGCTGCAGGTGCGCTATCCGAAAATCTTCGGCGGTACCTGGTCGACGTCGCCCGATCCCAGCGATTTCCACGATTTCACCGGGCCCGACCTGTACGCGCCCAACGCGAATGTCTATACCCGGCCCGACGGCACGCCGTACCCGCTGGTGCGCATGCAAGGCAAGGTGATCGCCACGTTCAAACAGTTCGCGCAACTCGAGCGCGTGCTCGGGCCGTACGGCGGACAGATGGCCTCGTTCGACTGGGTGTTCTCGCCGCGCGGGCTGGATGGACGTCCGCAGCAGATGTTCGATCGCGGCACCGGCAAGGTGAACGCGGAAGTCGTCAGGTACTGGCGCGACCACTACGACATCGCGTATCGCATCGAGACGCAATGGCCGCAACTGGAACCCGATCTCGACGGCAAGATCCATGTGATCGTCGGCACCGCCGACACGTTCTATCTCGACGGCGCCGCGCACAAATTGAAGGGCGTGCTCGACAAGGCCGGTGCGCACGCCGAAGTGCAGTTCCTACCCGGCAAGACCCACGGCGATCTTTACTGGAAGGGCAAGGACCACGACTGGCTGGGGAAGCAGATCGCGTGGGCGATGTACCACGTGGCGCGGCCGGACGCGAAGGTTCCGGCGGCGTACCGCGACGAATTGCGCCCGGCGATCGACGCCGCGGAAACAGCGGCGCATTGACATCACGCGGCATGCCACAATGCCGCGGTTTCCATCACGGGCGGGGATGACGATGCGAACTTTCGGGTTGCTGTTGCTGGCCTTCATCGCGACGTCCGCCCTTGCCGCCGCCCCGCCGGCTTCCGCGCCAACGCCACTGCAAGGCCTGGATGCGTACGTGCAGCGCACGATGCACGACTGGCACGTGCCCGGACTCGCCATCGTCGTGGTGAAGGATGGGAAAGTCGTGCTGGCGCGAGGCTACGGCGTGCGCGAACTCGGCAAACCGGACAAGGTCGATGCGGACACGCTGTTCGACATCGGCTCCAACTCGAAGGCCTTCACCGCCGCTGCGCTGGGCACGCTGGTTGCGTCGGGCAAACTCACGTGGGACACGCCGGTCGTCGATGAACTGAAGGACTTCAAGCTGGAAAGTCCGTACGTCACGCAGAACGTCACGCTGCGTGATCTCCTCACCCACCGCACCGGTTACTGCGATCCGGGCGCCGCGTGGTACACCAGCGACGCGGACGACATCATCAAACGGATGCGCTGGCAGAAGCCGGAATATGGCTTCCGCACCACGTTCTGCTACGACAACGTGCAGTATCTCGCCGCCAGCCGTTTCATTCCCGCGATCACCGGCCAAAGCTGGAACGACTACGTGGCCGCGCATCTTTTCCAGCCGCTCGGCATGACGCGTACCGTCAGCACCGATGCCGCGGTCGCGGCTTCGAACGATGTGGCCGCGCCACACGGCATGGTCGACAAGAAACCCGCGGTATTGCACCGCTACTGGCCGCACAACATGGACGTGTTCGCGGCGGTGGGCGGCATCTGGTCCAGCGCCAACGACATGGGTCACTGGTTGCAGATGCTGCTTGCCGACGGCAACTATGGCGGCAAACAGGTACTCGACGGCAGAGCTCTCGCGGCGATGGAAACGCCGCAGATGCTGATCCAGGCCGGCACCGGCGTCGGCGACGAAATCCGCGCGTGGATGCCCGGCGGCACCTTCTACACCTACGGCATGGGCCTGTTCGTGCAGAACGATGGTGGCCACGAGATCGTGTGGCACGCGGGCGACATCGACGGCATGGCTTCGGCGCTGGTGCTGGTGCCGAAGGCGCAACTCGGCATCGCGGTGATGTCGAACATGGACCACGCCGACGCGCGCTTTGCGATCGTCGCGCACGTGCTACAGGCGATGCTCGAATTGCCGGGCCACGACATCGAGCCGGCCCTGCTCGCCGCGGAACGCAAGGGCGAAGCCGAAGGCGCGACGATGGACAAGAAGCTCAAGGCGACGCGCGTCGCGGATGCCAGGCCGCCGCTGCCGCTGGCCGCTTACGCCGGCACGTATTCGGACAAGCTGGACGGCGACGCACGCGTCGCGCTCGAACACGGGCGTTTGGTGCTCCGGCTCGGCAATCCGGATTTCGTCGGTGACCTGGAACCGTGGCACGACAACACCTTCCACGTGACCTGGCGCTACAAGTTCTACGGCGACGATTACGCGACCTTCGACGTGGATGCCTTGCGCCATCCTGCAAAATTGACGCTCATGGAAATGGGGCTGCACTACGAACGCGCGGAATCATCCGGGAAATTCCCGCATTGAATCCCGTGATGGAATCCGCACCGCGATGAGCGCACAACCACGCACCTTCAACCGCTCCGACGCGATCGTGATCGGCGGCGGCGTCCTGCTGATCGCCGCGGCAGCCGCCACGCGCTTCACCGATGCGGGCGCGGTGCCGGCGTTCCTGTGTTCGGGCCTCGCGGTCGCGCTGCTTGCAGCGCTGGTCGGACGTTCGGTGGAACAACTCGGCGACCGCTTCGGCGCGGGCGCAACCGGCGTGCTGCAATCGGCGCTCGGCAACCTGCCGGAACTGTTCATCGCGTTGTTCGCACTGCAAGCCGGGCTGGTGATGGTGGTGCAGGCCGCGCTGATCGGCTCCATCCTCGCCAATCTGCTGCTGGTGCTGGGTCTTGCGTTCACCGTCGGTGGCTTGCGCCACGGACCGCAGAACATCGACTCGCAACGCGCGCGCGCCACCGCCGTGCTGATGCTGCTGGCGGTGGCCGCGATGGTGGTTCCGTCGCTCGCGAGCTACGTGCATACGCCCGCCGCGCCGCACGAAGGCGCGATGTCGCTGGTCGTCGCAGTGATTCTTCTCGTGCTGTTTGCGGTCACCCTGCCCGCCACGCTCAAGAGCAAACCCGCAGGCGATGCCGCCGAGCAGCACGAGCCGCCACGCTGGCCGTTGCCGCTGGCGCTGGCGCTGCTGGCCGCGTCCGCCGTCGCCGCCGCGTTCGTGTCGGAATGGTTCGTGCATGCGCTCGAGCCGGCGATGCACGCGCTGCACATTTCGGACGCGTTCGCGGGCCTGGTGATCGTCGCGATCGCGGGCAACGCGGTCGAGAACGTGGTGGGCATCCAGCTCGCCGCGAAGAACCGCTCCGAGTACGCGTTCTCGGTGGTGATCAATTCGCCGCTGCAGATCGCGCTGGTGCTGGCGCCGGTGCTGGTAATCCTGTCGCGCGTATTCGGTTTCGCGCCGCTGACGCTGGTGTTTCCGCCGATGCTGGTGGTGAGCGTCGCGATCGCGGTGCTGGTGACCGCGTTCATCACCTTTGATGGCGAGTCCGACTGGGGCGAAGGCGTGTCGCTGCTGGCGTTGTACGCGATCATCGCGACCGCATTCTGGTGGGGGTAGCAGCGAGATGCCGATCACCCGCCGCCTGCGGATCAATGCGCCGGCCGATCCGGTCCTGACGCAAGGCCTCGCCGACATCCGCAAGAAAATGCATTTGCCGGATGCGTTCCCACCCGAAGTCGAAGCCGCCGCGCGCGATGCCGCGGCCAGGGTGAAGCTTCCCGAACTCGACCGCACCGACATTCCGCTGGTCACCATCGATCCACCCGGCTCGATGGACCTCGACCAGGCGATGTACGTCGAACGCAACGGCGACGGCTGGCGCGTGTACTACGCGATCGCCGACGTGGCCGCGTTCGTCGCCCCGGGCGGCGCGATCGATCTCGAAGCCCATCGCCGCGGCGAGACACTGTACGGCATCGGCCACACGATTCCGCTGCATCCGACCGTGTTGTCGGAAGGCGCGGCCTCGCTGCTGCCGGAGCAGTTGCGGCCCGCGCTGCTGTGGACCATCGACCTCGATGCCAACGGCGCCAGCACGGCCGCGAAAGTGGAACGCGCGCGGGTGCAAAGCCGCGAGCAATGCGACTACGACAGCGTGCAGGCGTCGATCGACGCCGGTACGGCCGAACCGATGTGGCCGCTGTTGAAGGAAGTCGGCACGCTGCGCCGCCAGCGCGCGCAACGACTCGGCGCCATCAGCCTGCCTTTGCCCGAACAGGAAGCCGCGCAAGTCGACGGCCAATGGACGCTCACCTATCGCGCACGCCATCCGGTCGAAGACTGGAACGAACAGATTTCGCTGCTGACCGGCATGGCCGCGGCGAGCATCATGCTGAAGGGCGGGGTCGGCATCCTGCGCACCTTGCCGCAGCCCGATCCCGAAGCCATTGCACACCTGCGCCAGACCGCCGCGAACCTGCAACTTGCGTGGCCGCCGGAGCGCGCATATCCCGCATTCATCGACACGCTCGATCCCGCCGATCCCGCGCAGGTCGCGATGCTGGTGGCGTGCACGCGCGTGCTTCGCGGCGCGGGTTACACCAGCTTCCATGGCGCGCCGCCCGCGCAACCGATGCAGTCCGCGCTGGCCGCCGAGTACACGCATGCGACCGCACCGCTGCGTCGTCTTGTCGACCGCTATTCCGGCGAAATTTGCGTCGCGTTGTGCGCCGGACAGACGCCGCCGGATTGGGCGCTGGCGAAACTCGACGCGCTACCCGACACCATGCGCATGGCTGACCGCAGCGCCGGCGAATTCGAGCACGCGACGATCGACCTGCTGGAAGCCGTGGTGCTTGCCCCGCGCGTGGGCGACAGTTTTCCCGCGATCATTACCAACCTCGAGGACGGCGACGCACGCACCGGCAGCGTGATGATCCACGATCCCGCCATCGAAACGCGCGTGCACGCCGAGCGCGACCTGCCGCTCGGCCGGCAAGTTTCGGTGAAGCTGCTGGAAGCCGACCCGGCCACGCACAGGATCCGCTTCGAACTGGAGTGATGCCATGCCAAGTCCCGCCACCCTGTTATGGGGCATGCTGTTCGGCGCCATCGGCGTCGGCTATTTCATCTACGGCAAGAAGCAGGCGATGCTCGTGCCGCTGGTGTGCGGCATTGCACTGATGGTTTATCCGTGGTTCGTGTCCGGCGCATGGCTGACGCTGATCGTCGGCGCCGTGCTGATGGCGGTGCCATACTTCGTGCGTTACTGAACACGGCGATACGCATGAACGATTCGACCGGCAACATTCCCACCGTCGAAGCCATCCGCGCCGCCCGCGAACGCCTAGGCGATCGCGTGCGCGAAACACCAGTGTGGCAATGGCGCGGCGACGCAATCGAACGCGCCGCAGGCATCGATACACAGGTGTTCCTGAAGCTGGAATTGTTCCAGTACACCGGCACGTTCAAGGCACGCGGCGCGTTGCTGAATGCGATGGCGCTTTCGGATGACGCGAAGCAGCGCGGCGTCACCGCGGTCAGCGCGGGCAACCACGCCATCGCGGTCGCGTTCGCGGCGCGCGCGGTAGGCACGACGGCGAAAGTAGTGATGCCGAAAACCGCCGATCCCGCGCGAGTTGCGCTGTGCCGTGAATACGGCGCGGACGTGGTGCTGACCGACGACGTGTTCGCGGCATTCGCCGAGGTCAAGCGCATCGAGGTCGACGAAGGTCGCACCTTCATCCACCCCTTCGAAGGCGAACTGACGGCGCTCGGCACCGCCACCGTCGGTTACGAACTCTGCAACCAGGTCGAAAACCTCGACGCCGTGATCGTTCCGGTCGGCGGTGGCGGCCTGATTGCCGGCATCGCGTGCGCGGTCAAGCAGATGCAGCGGCACTGCAAGGTGTATGGCGTGGAACCCGAGGGCGCCGACAGCATGTCGCGCAGCCTCAAGGCGGGCGCGCCGCAGAAACTGGAGCAAGTGAATACCATCGCCGACAGCCTCGCCGCACCTTACGCCCTGCCCTACAGCTTTGGCATCGCGCAACGGTTCGTCGATGAAATCGTGACGATCCCGGACACGGCGATGCAACACGCGATGGCACTGCTGTTCGCCGACATGAAACTTGCGGTCGAACCCGCCGGCGCCGCCGCGACCGCCGCATCGTGCGGTCCGCTGCGCGAACGGCTGGACGGCAGGCGCGTCGCGCTGGTCGTGTGCGGCACCAACATCGACCTCGCGACATTCGCGCGGCTTGCCAGTCCCGCGTAAGTATGACGCGCGCAAGGATTCATCCGCGCAAAACACCGGACTTGCTTCGCCTTCATCCGCCAGACACGCACGGCGTGCTGGAATGATCGTTCGTTGCAGTTGCGACGCACGTGTACCCAAGGAGCCAGCCATGAACATCAAAGACGTGATGACCCTGAATCCCATCAGCTGCCCGCCGGGCGCCAGCCTGAAGGATGTCGCCGAGATCATGCGCGACGAAGACATCGGCGAGGTGCCGATCGTGCAGGAAGACGGCAGCAAGAAACTGGTCGGCGTAGTGACCGACCGCGACATCGTGGTGCGCACCGTCGCCTCGGGCCGTGATCCGACCGCGGTGACGGCCAGCGACTGCATGACCGAACCCGCGATCACCTGCAAGGAAAGCGACACGCTGGAGGATTGCGCGCAGACGATGGCCACGCACCGCATCCGCCGGATGCCGATCGTGGACGAGAACGGCGAGCTGTGCGGCATCGTCGCGCAGGCCGACCTGCAGGCGACCGACGCGCGCTCGCTGAAGCAGGAGGTCGCGGACCGCGTCTCCACGCCGCACTGAAAAACGCAAGCGCGAACAATGGAAGTTTCGGCAACACCGCGCCTGCGCGGATTGCCACGCGATGAACGTCCCCCGGATTACCAGTCCCGTCAGGCATGCGCCAGGCACGCGGCCTGCCCGCGACGGTCCGCTCACGCGCATGCTGGGCATCATCGCGTTGATCGGCATTGCTTTCATCACGGTGACCTGCGTGCTGGTGCAGTTCCTGCGCACCGACCTCAACTGGATCGCCACCTCGATGAGCATCTACGTGACGGGCCCGTATGGCACGTGGGTGCGGGCGAGCTTCTACGCACCCGCGCCGGGTGTCGCCGCACTCGGCATCGGCTGGTACCGCGCACTGGATCGGCGTGCGCGAAGCGTGATCCCGCTGATCCTGTTCGTCATCAGCGCGGTCGCGTTATGCATCCTCGCATCATTTACGGCCGACGCCACGCGCTGGCCGGTGACGCTGCACGGCAAGATCCACCAATGGTCGGCGTTCGCCACGTTCCTGTGCATCACCACCGCGGCGCTGCTGCAATCGCTGCGCTTCCGCTTCGATGCGCGCTCGCGCGAGCAGTTCATCGAAGCCACCACAATCGCGTCGGTATGCGTCGTGTATTTCTGGATCTACGCGCTGTCGCCGATCCCGCGCGGCCTCGGCGAGAAAGCCGTAATCGCGCTGGTGCTGGCGTGGCTGTGGCGCGCGGCGTGGTGGCTGCTGTGCGGAGTGGCGCGGTAAACGCGCGCTAAGGTAACGCGATGACATTGCAGGAAGCAGACATGTCCGACTACCCGACGCCCGACAACACCGCGCTTCGCACGGCCTTGTGGCGCGCCTTGCACGTGCTGGCCGACCCGCCGCCGCATGTATTCGACGACACCGTCGGTCTGAAGCTCGCGTCACCGGAAGACGGCTGGCGCGAGCGTCCGGACATGAGCGCGTTCACGCGCCCGTTCCGCGCGTCGATCCTGGCGCGCGCGCGTTTCATCGAAGACCTCGTCGAGGAACAGGCCGCCCACGGCGTCGATCAATACGTGATCCTCGGCGCGGGGCTCGACACGTTTGCGCAGCGGCGCCCGGAGCTCAGCAGCCGCATGCGCGTGTTCGAAATCGACCAGCCCGGCCCGCAGGCGTGGAAGCGACAACGCCTGGTCGAGCTCGGCTTCGGCATTCCAGCGCACCTGCACCTGGTGCCGGTGGATTTCGAGGCCGGCGATGCGTGGTGGGAACGTTTGGCAGCGGCCGGTTTCGACGCCGGCAAACCTGCGGTCGTCGCTTCCGCCGGCGTCAGCATGTACCTGACCCGCGAAGCGATCATGGAAAGCTTGCGCCGGATCGCGGCACTCGCAGCGGGTTCGACCTTCGCGATGACCTTCATGCTGCCCATCGAAATGCTCGGCCCCGACATTCGCACGGGCGTGGAACGCGCCGCGGCCGGCGCGAAAGCCAGCGGCACGCCATTCCTGAGCTTCTTCACGCCGAGCCAGATGCTGGCGCTGGCCCGCGAAGCGGGTTTCAGGCAGGCGCGGCACGTCTCGGCCGCCACGCTCGCCAAGCGCTACTTCGCCGGTCGGACCGATGGCCTGCGTCCGCCCGACAACTCGGAAGAGCTGCTGGTCGCGGAAACTTGACCGCGCGCATCGGCGCATGTCGAATCGGCTGCGCATCATCCGTCGCCTGATCGGGCATGGCTGGCAGATGCCCGCGCCGTTCCGGCAAAGTCCATCGATTCCAACAGGAGCTGACGATGTCCCGGCAGATCTTCATCAACCTTCCCGTGCAGGACCTGGCCCGCGCCACCGCCTTCTACAGCGCCGTCGGCGCGGTGCGCAACCCGCAGTTCAGCGACGACACCGCTGCATGCATGGTCATTTCCGACACCCTCTTCGTGATGCTGCTCACCCACCTGAAGTGGGTGACCTTCACGCAGAAGCCCATCGTGGACGCACATCGCGAAAGCGAAGTGATGCTGGCGCTGGCGTGCGAGTCGCGCGTCGAGGTCGACAAGCTCACCGACGCCGCGGGTGCAGCCGGCGGCAAGGCCGACGTCAATCCGAAACAGGATTTGGGCTTCATGTACGGCCGCAGTTTCGAGGACGTGGATGGCCACATCTGGGAAGTTTTCTACATGGACATGTCGCAGATGCCGCGTGGTGAAGGCTGAGGTCAGCTATTCATTGCGATACATCGACTTGACGCATTTGTTTCAGGCTTTACCTCTGGAGTTTTTCGTCGCCATGCGCTAACGTCGCCACCGAGTCGGGCACCGTTGCAACGCGAGGTTCGGATGGCCATCGAATCCATGAGACCGGGACGGATGCAGGATTGCCTGCGCGCGATCCTGCTGCTGGCGCTGCTGTGCGGCCTCGGCGGTTTCGCCGGTGCGGCGCACGCCGGCTACGCGGCCATTGTGGTCGACGGCAGCACCGGCGAGGTGTTGCAGCAGATCAACGCCGACCAGCGCGACTATCCCGCCTCGCTGACCAAGATGATGACGCTCTATCTCACCTTCCAAGGTTTGAAGAGCGGCAGGCTGCGCCTCGACCAGCAGATGCCGGTGTCCGCCTGGGCGGCGGCCAAGGCGCCCACCAAGCTGGGCCTGCTCGCCGGCCAGACCATCTCGGTGCAGGACTGCATCCTCGGCATGGTCACCAAGTCCGCCAACGATGCGGCCACCGTGATGGCCGAGGGCATCGGCGGCAGCGAGCACCATTTCACCGACATGATGGACGCGCAAGCCGCGCTGCTCGGCATGACCGATACGCATTTCGCCAACGCGTCCGGCCTGCCCGATCCCGACAACACCTCTACTGCGCACGACCTGGTGAAGCTGGCGATGGCGCTGTACCGCGACTTCCCGCAGTACGCGCATTTCTTTGCCACGCAGGAGTTCGTATTCCGCGGCCGCATCGTGCGCGGTCACAACAACCTGATGTACCGCTATCCCGGCATGGACGGGTTGAAGACCGGCTTCACCGACGCCTCCGGATTCAATCTCGCCTCGACCGCCGTGCGCGACGACCACCGCCTGTTCGCCGTGGTGCTGGGCGGCCGTACCGCTGCACTGCGCGACAAGCTGATGGCGCGCCTGCTGGATGATTGTTTCAATGGCGAGCAGACGCCGCCGATCCTGGTCGCCGAGGCGGCTGGCATGCGCGGCGGCAGGCGCACGACGGTGCGTCGCACGCGCCACGTCGCAACCCGCTTGGCTACCCGCCATCCGCGGCACAGCAAGCAGCCCGTCGTGGTCGCTTCGCGCCGCAATACGGACGGCTGAGCAGGCGCTGGTCGGAAAGCGCGGCGACGGCCGCCTGGAACAGCTGCGCCCCAGGCGAATCCCGGACTCGCCACGTCGCGACGATATAGTCCGCGCATGCAACTCATCTTCACGAAAGGCCCAGGCAAACACGACCGCATGGACGTCGTGCGCGGCGACGGTTCGGTCGAGCGCGTGGATTGCCCCAAGCAGCGGATCATTCCGCACGACATGGTGCATCACGTGGTCGAGAGCGTGCTGGCAAGACGCGGCTTCATGACGCGCGTGCGCGATGGCGAGCGCGCGGACATGCGCATGCGCGGCGAAGCCGAAAGTGACGGCGTCGAGCGGCTGGTGGAAGTTGTCCAGGGCGACGCGTGGTCCGGCGGCACCAGCGACGCCATGGAAATGTTGACCCTGTATCGCATCACCTGCGATGCACGGAACTGCCCGATGCTGGATGTCACCGCAGCCGATCTCAACGCCATCCGCGCGCGAATGGCCGAACTCACACTGCAATGGGACGCGTTGCCGGTTGGAGAGTCGCTCGCGCTTTCAATGTGAGCCGACGTGCCAAGGGCGGGTGTCGACGTCAGGCCTTCCATGCCGGATATCCACTGCCGAACCATCGCACGCTGCGCCAACTGTCCGCCACCACCCAGACACCCGCGGCGATCAGGAACGAGATGATGAACGCGGTCGTCGCGGTCCTGCCGGTGTGCAGCGCGGGTGCCCAGTAGACAACCGCGATCAGCGCGAGCATGAAAGCTTCCAGCGTCGCCGCCAAGCGCGGCCAGACGCCGAACAACAACGCCAGCGCCGTCGCGATGCTGCACACCCCGGTGAAGCACGCCCACGCCATCGGATCGGGCAACACCTGCAGCCACGGTTGCATGATCTTGTCGCCGGCCTGCACCGCATCCGCGATCACTTCGGCACCGATCATGGGCAGCGCGACGATCAGCAGCCAGCGTGAAGCACGCGCGCCGGCACTTCCGGCATGTATTGCGAACAGATACCACGCGCCCGCGGTGATGATCGCGATCTCGCCGACGCTGCCCCACGCGCCTGCATCCAGCGGCGCGTGGACCACGCCAGGCACTTCCAGCAGCACCAGCCACAACACCATGTACGGAAACAGCAGACGGCACGTCCACGCCCGCGTCCGTTGCCACAGCAGGCCGACGCCGAACGCGACTTCGATCACCGCACAGATGTAGGCAAGAATGGTGCGGCCCGGCACCTGCGCCGGAACGTGCTGCCACACCAGCGCGAAATCGCCGTTGACCAGACCGGTGATACCCAACGCGATCAAGCATGCTGCAAAAAATATGCGGCCCGGCTGCGGCGTCGTGCTCATGATCGACCCTCCTGATCGGCGGCCTCTGGTGCGGCAGCAACTGTAGCGGCGAAAGAGGAAGGCGGCGCATCCCGCCTGCAAGCCGATTCACCACACGCATGCGCCAGTTGCGGGGTGGCCCTGTCAGGTGGGAAGATCGCGGCGGGGATTCAATCGATATGCCATTCGGGTCAGCGACAACGAGCCCGAGACACACGCACTCCACGTTTGATTCCGGTATTCCAAGGGGGAAGTATGTTTATCGTGTGGGGTAGAAAAGCCAAACGGAACAAAATGGGCTACGTCGCAGATTTCTGCCTCGCTTGCGGCGAACCGCGCGCCTTCATGCTGCAGCGCGTATCCATGGTCAGTCATGTGTATTACGTTCCGCTCGGCGACGGCCCGACTGTCGGATTCGAACGCATGTGCCTCAGTTGCAGAAGCCGTTACCGCGCCGATCCGCAGCGCTACGCTTCGATCCGCAACTCCAATTGCGCATTCGAAACGTTACGGGATTACACGTTCCCGAATCTCGATGTGTTTTACGCCAAACAGATCCAGCTCCAGGAAAGCTCCAACACGACCCCGCCCTGTTGTCTGCCGATGAACGCAGGACAATCATCATGCAAAGTGTAGGCGCGATGTCGACGCGCGTTGAAGAGCGCTTTGCGCGTTCACACATCGATGTATGGGTCGGGATGGCGCTGCTAGGAACCGTTGCGGCTTTGTTCGGTGGCGGCTATCTCGGTGGTCTTTTCCCGGAGTACCAGGCGACCATTTTCGGCACCGCGTTCAGCGCTGGCATCGTCGCAGTCATTGCTGCGGCCGCAACCAGCGGACGCCGCTACATGAAACGCAAGATCGTCCCGCATGTTGTTCAAGCGCTTCGTCCGCTGCATCCAAGCGAGACAGAAATCGCAGAGGTGTTGGCGTCGTTCAAGATGCAAGGATTGAAGATTGGCCGAAAGCTGAAATCGTCCGATCTCATCCGCGCAACGATCGGGGCCGCGTAAGCGGGATCCGCGACGAGCGCTCACTCCAACCTGCCGCTATTCCGCTGCCGGAGTTTGCGCAAACGGCACGCCGCTGCGCTCGCCCCAGTAGTAAACCACTACGGCAATGGCGACCACGAGCGCGGAATCCCACGGCCCTTCGACCACGCGCGTGCCGCCGAAGGTTCCGAGCCATGACGCGATCAGCATCAGCGCATAGAAGCCCATCAACCACAACGAGGCGCGAACGTCGCGCGCGAGTTCATCGCGCCGCGATCGACGCCATGCCACCCAAGCGACGTACAGCACATACAGGATGATCTGCAGTCCCAACAGCCACGACACCGTACCCCAGCCGGACCAGTACACGATCAGCGCGGCGATGATGAACGACAACGGACCCAGCACGGCGAAGCCGCGCACGCGGAACGGGCGCGGCATGCCGGGCGCGTTGCGGCGCAAGGCCGCGGTGGTGACGGGCGCGACGGCGTAGCTCAAGACCAGCGCGGCGGACACCACGTTGATCATCGCCGACCACGACGGGAACGGCAGCGTCCAGAAGATCGATAGCGCGAGCGTCAGCCACAGCGCGGGGCGCGGAATGCCCGACTCGGCGTCGACCTTCGTGAACAGCTTGAAGAAGGTGCCGCCGCGCGCCCAGCCGTAGACGACGCGCGGCGTCGCATTCATGTAGATGTTGCCGCAGCCGCTAGGCGAGATTACCGCGTCGCACACCACCAGGAACGACAGCCAGCCGATGCCCAGCGCCAGCGCGATGTCGTGGAACGGCAGCGCGAACAATTTGTCGATACCCTTCCAGCCGTGCGCGACCATCGCGGCCGGCACACTGCCGAGAAACGCGATCTGCAGCAGCAAATAGATGCCCGTCGACAACGCCACCGACAGGATCAGCGCGATCGGGATGACGCGCTGCGGATCGCGCACCTCGCCGGCCACCGAAACGATCGGCGTCAAGCCGAGATACGCGAAGATGATTCCGCCGGCCGACACCGCGCCGGCGACGCCCGCGAACCCGAATGGCGCGAATCCATGCGCGTTGAAATTGCCGGAATGGAACGCCCACAGCAGTACCACGATCACCGTCAGCGGCACCACGAACTTGAAGATGCTGACCAGGTTGTTGGCGCGCGCGAAAGTCCTGACGCTGTAGTAATTGAGCAGGAAGAACACCACCAGCAGCGCGAGCTGCACGAACCAGCCGAGCAGCGTGGGCGACTGCGAGCCCGCCTGCGTCAACTGCGGGAACCACGCCGAGGCGTACTGGCGGCACGCCGTCACCTCGATCGCGATCAGGCTGGAAAACGCGATCAGCGTGATCAGTCCCATCAAGTAGCCGAGCAATGCACCGTGCGAATACACCGGATAGCGCACCACGCCGCCAGAATGCGGCAACGCCGCGCCGAGTTCGCAGTACACCAGGCCCAGCAACAGCACCGCGGCGCCGCCGATCAGCCAGGACACGATTCCGGCCGGCCCCGCGATAGCCGCCACGTAACTCGCAGAGAACAGCCAGCCCGAACCGAACACCGCGCCGAGGCCGATGAAGGTGAGATCGATGAGGCCGAGCTGCTTCTTGAATCCGCCCTGCGCCGTTGCGCCGTCGTCGCCCGCGATGGGCGACGATGGGTCAAACGCTTCGTGGCTCATGGCTGCTTGTAGATCACGCCGCCCTTCATCACGAATGGCACGTGTTCGATGGCGGTGATGTCCTGGGTCGGATCACCCGACACGGCGATGATGTCGGCATCGAGTCCGGGTTTGAGCTGGCCGAACTGGCCCTGCTGGCGCAGGATCTTCGCGTCCACCGCGGTTGCGGCCAGCAGCGCCTGCGCGGGCCGCATGCCGTCCTTCACCATCCACTCGATTTCCTTGTAGTTGGTGCCGTGCTTGAACACGCCGACGTCGCTGCCGTTGCCGATGGTGACGCCGGCATGCATCGCGAGCTTGAACGCGTTCTGCGAGGCTTTCATTTCATCGTTGGGCGGATCGCCGGGTTTCCAGTGATCGAAATATTCCGCGTATGCGACCACGGCTTCGAGCGTCGGCAGGTAGGCTACGTTGTGCTTCTTCATCATCTCGAACACTTCGCGCGTGCCGTAGAAGCCGTGCTCGATAGTGTCCACGCCGGCGACGATCGAACGGCGCATGCCTTCGGGCGTGGTCGAGTGCACCGACACCGGCAGCCCTAATGAGTGCGCGGCTTCCACGCCCGCGTTCAATTCTTCCTGTGTGAAGGTCGGCACCGAACCATGCGACTTGCCGCAGTGGTAGTCAGCGTAGATCTTGATCCAGTCCGCGCCGTGGCCGGCCTGGTCGCGCACCGCCGCGATCATTTCGGGCACGCCCGCGACGGGAATGCCGCCTTGCGGAATCGTCATGTCGGTGCGGAAGCCCATCGGACCCGGACCGTAGCAATCCTTGGCGACCGTCGCGCGCGTTGCGACGAACAGATGCGGACCGGGAATCACGCCGTCATTGATCGCCTTCTGCACCTGCACGTCGGCGTAACCCGCGCCCTCGGTGCCGAGGTCACGCAATGCGGTGAAGCCCGCCATCAGCGTGTCGCGCACGTGGTTGACCGCTTCGATGGTGCGATACGGCAGCGGCTCCTTCAGCACCTGATCATTCCACAGCGTCTCGTTATACGGATGCAGGAAGATGTGCGAGTGCGCGTCGATCAGCCCCGGCAGCAACGTGGTGCCGGGCAGGTTGATGGTTTGCGCATCCGCCGGCAGCTTGATCGAATCGCGAGGCCCGACCGCGGCGATCTTGTCGCCTTCCACCAGCACCGCCCAGCCCGCGTGCGTCGCTTCGCTGCGCGCGTCGAACACGCGGTCGGCGGTGAGCAGGTATACGCCCGTCGTCGGTTGCGAGCCGAGCATTGGCGCAGGCGTCGCCGCACAGGCCAGCGTCGCGACGACCGATGCCGCCAGCGCAACCAGGATTTTCCGCATCGACATGGACCCCTCCGAGCTCAAGCGAAACGCCGAGGGTACACCGGTGGAGGCACTTGCGCCGACCCCGGGACCGGCCAATACTCCGGCCGCGGTTGCCCTTCCAACTCACTGCAACCGCAGGGAGGGAAAGTCATGATCAAGGCAATACTGGCCGTCGTGGTCGGCGTCTTGCTGGCTGCACCGGCCTGCGCGGGCGAAGCGCACGCTTCGAGCAAATCCGTCAAGCACGGCGAATTCCTGGTGAACTATGGCGGCTGCCACGACTGCCACACGCCCGGCTGGGCGGAGGGCGGCGGCCAGGCACCCAAGGACATGCTGCTGACCGGCGGCGGCACGAACTTCCAGGGACCGTGGGGCACGACGTACGCGCCGAACCTGCGCCTGCTCGTGCAGACGCTGACGACGAAGCAATGGATCGCCAAGCTGCGTTCGCTGAAGTCGCGTCCGGCGATGCCGTACTGGACGTTCCGCTACCTGTCGGACAAGGATCTCACCGACATGTACGCGTACATCCATTCGCTCGGGCCTTCGGGCAAGCCCGCGCACGAATGGGTGCCACCCGGGCAGGAAGCACCCGCGCCGTACTTGAAGCTGGTGCTGCCGTCGCCGCCTGCGGTGGTGACCGGCGGGCACTGAGCATGCCGGCGCTGCAGGTGCGGCGCCGGACACCCGCGGTTGTCTCGACTGCGCGCGCGTCCGATACTTTCGGTCTTCGGGCAAAGGGGAAAGCAATGATCGGTGATTGGTATGCAGGCGTGCGCGTGCTGCACATCCTGTTCGCGGCGCTCTGGGTGGGTGCAGCGGCGTTCCTGACCTTGTACGTGACACCGGCGATCCGCGCGACCGGGCCGCAGGGCGCACCCGTGATGGCGGAATTGATGCGACGGCGGATGGGCGGGTTCATCGCCGCGGCAGCCATGCTGACGGTGCTGTCGGGCCTGTGGATGTACTGGATCTTCACCAACGGCTTCAATGGCGTCATCGTGACGCATGGCGCGGGACTGCTGCTCGGCATCGGCGGCCTGTGCGGGATCGCCGCGGCAGTGATCGGTGGCGCGGTGATCGGACGTGCGGCGGAGCGCGCCGGCGCGTTGTCGCAACAGGTGGCGCAACTGCCGGAAGGCGAACAGCGCGCGGCGACGCTGCAGACGATCGCAGCGTTGCAACACCGCGTCGCGACATTCAGCCGTCTGGCCGTGATGCTGCTGGTGGCGGCGCTGGTCGCGATGACCATCGCGCACGTGGTCTGACCGGCAACGTCCCGAGGAGAGATCGATGACCAGCAAGCAATTCGTTGCACTGGGTGTGCGGCTGTTCTGCGTCTGGCTCGCCATTTACCTGATGACGGGAATGACCGGCTACTGGATCGCCATTTCGCGGCAACCGCACAATGAAACAGCCGGCGCCATCTTGCTCGTGGCAATCGCCATTTTCGCCTTGATCGTCATCTTGTTGTGGCTGTTCCCGCTCACCGTCGCGCGCAAACTGCTGCCACCTTCCGCGCTGGATCAATCCATCGCCTTGCCGCCACATGAGCAGATCGAACGTGCCGGGTTCTGCTTGATGGGCTTGTGGCTACTGACGCGTGCAGTACCAGGTTTGGTATTCGACGCTGTGGTGACGCGCCTTTACCACGCCAGCGGCACGCTGGAGTTGCGACCGCAGGATTACGCCGCCGTCGTCGAGCATCTTGTCGAGTTGGCTTTGGCGCTGTGGCTGTTGTTCGGCACACGCGGCTTGCGCGGCCTATTGGATTGGGCACGCTCCGCTGGAAGCCCATCCGGCCGCGTCGATGCAAATCCGGAGGAATAACGGCGGCATCAACCCGAAAGTTGCGTCAACTCCGCTTCCGCAAACCCGGCGGCGCGACGCGCGTCGAGATTGAAAGGGCCGCGCAATCCGGTCGGCACGTATTCGCGCAGCAGTTCGGCAAAGGTCGCATCGGGATCACGGCCTTCGCGCTCGCAGCAGAAGCGAAACCAGCGCGTGCCCGCAGCGACGTGTGGCACTTCCTCGCGCAGGATGATTTCCAGAATGTCGGCGGTGGCGTCGTCGCCGACGATGCGCAGGCGCGCGATCATGCCGGGCGTGACATCCAGCCCGCGCGCTTCCAGTACGCGCGGCACCAGCGCCATGCGCGCCAGACATGAATTGGCCGTCTTCACCGCCATTTCCCACAAGCCGTTGTGCGCGTCGAAATCGCCGTAGGCGTGGCCGAGTTGCGTGAGCCGCGCGGACAGCATCGCGAAGTGCCGCGACTCATCGTGCGCGACCAAAACCCAGTCGCGATAGTAATCGTCGGGCATGCCGCGGAAGCGGTACACCGCATCCCACGCGAGATTGATCGCGTTGAACTCGATGTGCGCGACCGCATGCACCAGCGCCGCGCGACCTTCGTCGTTGCCGAGCCCGCGCTGCGGCACGTCGCGCGGCATCACGAGTCGCGGTTTCGCGGGGCGGCCCGGCGTGCCGATCGGTTCGGGTGGAACGCCATCATCGGCAAGCGACAATTGATCTTCGCGCAACGCGTCGGCCGCTTCGCGCGTCAACGCAATCTTGGCCTCCGGCTCAGCGCATTCAATGCAACGCCGCGCAGCGTCGAACAACGAATCGAATAACCGGCTCATGCCACCCTGCTCGACCCGAGTTCGATCAGGTCTGCCTGCATCGCGGTCTCGACGGGCTGCGGGCGGTACACCGATTGCGCGTACCACTTCATCCACACCGACAGATCGATGGTCTCGTGGATGCCGCCGCCGATCACGCGCTGGTACGGCTGCTTGAAGAGCTTGTAGATGCCGTACATGAATTGGGCATACGAATCGTTGGGCACGTCCAGCTCGGCACCGGGCGCCGGCACGAAGTCTTCGCTGAAGGCGAGGCCCGCGCCTTTCGCCTTGGCCTGCATCCACGCCAGCGTGATCTCAGGCAGCGTGTCGGGGCTGTGGCCCGCGCCGTCGGTCTCCTCGCCGCCGCCGATGTCGGAATGCGCACCCGCGAACCAGCGCTGCTCGACCTCGATCTGTTCGGGCTTCCACGCGGTTGCCGGTTCGCCCGGCGCCAAGGATGTCGCCGGGCGCGTCCATTTGGCCGGCTGGAAATCGGCGCGGTGTTCGTCGAGCGCGAGCGCCTGGTACGCGTACTGCACGATCTTGCTGAGGTCGGTGTCGTGGAACGCGTAACGACTGCGCGAAAACGGAAACCACGACGCCACGCCTGGAATGCCCAGCGAACCGACGGTATCCCACACGCCGATGAAGCGGATCGTCACCTCGCGCACGCCATGCTGCGCGCGCCAGGTGGCGGTCGGATCAACGCCGTTCACCAGGATGCCCGGCTTGTCGTCGTTGCGGTAATAGGTGTACGCCTCGTCGACCGCCGCGCTGGTCACGCCTTTCTTCGCGTCTGGCGTGAGCAAGCCGCATTTGCGGATCAGGCCACCAAGGCTGCGCGCGGTGTACGCACCGCGGCTGAACCCGAACAGCCAGATTTCATCGCCGTCACGCCACTGCTCGGAAAGCCACTTGTAGCCGTCCTCGACGTTGCCGGAAAGGCCGAGCCCGAACGCGCCACCGAGCAGATGCTCGATGCCGGGTTCGACGCCGACGCCCGGCACGTACTTGCAGACCTGCTCGACGCCGACGGGATCGGCGGGCGCGATCAGCTTCCAGAACCGCTCGACATTGGTGCGCGTCTGCACCTTGTTCCAGGTGCCGTCGAACAGTGCGATGAGTCGACGCGGCATGGCCCGTTCCCCATTCGTAGGGCGGGAGGAACGCAGTGAATCCCGCCATCTGGTTGCGTTTGGGATGCGCGGCGGGATCCGCTTCGCTACTCCCGCCCTACTTCCATCACGCGCTCCGCCGCTGCGCTTTGGCCTCATCCGAGCGCGCGAATTCAAGCTGGCGCAGGTATTCGGTGTCGACGCCGGTCACGTAGTTGCCCGAGAAGCACGAGTCGTCGAAGTGCTTCAGGTGCTCGTTGCCTTCCGCAACCGCGTCGATGAGATCGTCGAGGTCCTGGTAAACCAGCCAGTCGGCGCCGATGGTTTCGCGGATGTCCTCGACGCTGCGGCCGTGCGCGACCAGCTCCGCCGGCGCCGGCATGTCGATGCCGTACACGTTGGGGTAGCGCACCGGCGGCGCGGCCGAGGCGAAGTAGACCTTGTTGGCGCCGGCTTCGCGCGCCATCTGCACGATCTGCCGCGAGGTGGTGCCGCGCACGATGGAATCGTCCACCAGCAGCACGTTCTTGTTGCGGAATTCCAGCGGAATCGGATTGAGCTTGCGCCGCACCGAGCGCACGCGCTGGCCCTGCCCCGGCATGATGAAAGTGCGGCCGATGTAGCGATTCTTGACGAAGCCCTCGCGGAACGGCACGCCGAGTTCGGCGGCCAACGTGGAACCCGCGGTGCGCGAGGTATCGGGGATCGGAATCACTGCGTCGATATCGTGGTCGGGGCGCTCGCGCAGGATTTTCGCGGCGAGCTTTTCGCCCATGCGCAGGCGCGCCTTGTACACCGACACGTCCTCGATCATCGAATCGGGCCGCGCCAGGTACACGTATTCGAAGATGCATGGCGCGTGCACCGCGCCTTCCGCGCAACGGCGCGCGGAGAGTTCGCCATCGATGCTGACGAACACCGCCTCGCCCGGCGCCACGTCGCGCACGCGCTTGAAACCCAAGATGTCGAACGCGACCGATTCTGACGCCAGCGCGTATTCCTTGCCTTCCGGCGTGTCGCGCTCGCCCAGCACCAGCGGCCGGATGCCGTGCGGATCGCGGAACGCGAGCAGGCCGTAACCGAGGATCAGCGCGACGCAGGCATAGCCGCCCTTGGCGCGCGCGTGCACCGCCGCGACGGCCTTGAACAGTTCGTCGGGCTTCAGCGCGTGGCGTTCCTGGATCTGCAGTTCGTGCGCCAGGATGTTGAGCAGGATTTCCGAATCGGAATCGGTGTTGATGTGGCGGCGGTCGTTCTCGAACATCTCGCGCCGCAACTGCTCGGTATTGATCAGGTTGCCGTTGTGCGCGAAAGCGATGCCGTACGGCGAATTCACGTAGAACGGCTGCGCCTCTTCGGAATTCTCGGCGCCCGCGGTGGGGTAACGGCAATGGCCGATGCCTGCGTGGCCGCGCAGTTCCTGCATGTCGCGCGCCGAGAACACGTCGCGCACCAGCCCCGGCCCGCGCCGCAGGTGCAGTCTGTGGCCATCGTAGGTCGCGATGCCCGCGGCATCCTGTCCGCGATGCTGCAAGACCGTCAGGGCGTCATACAACGCCGTGGCGATTTCGCTCTTGCCGACGATGCCGATGATTCCACACATGGAGAGTCGTGCCTCGAGGAAAGCCCGCGTATTGCGCTTCGGTCAAACGAGGTCATGCTTCCACGACCCCCATCAGGTCCGCATGAAACAAGGGCGCGGACGTGATCGCCCCCTTGACTCAAGGAAGCTGAAGGCGAAAAGCACGCCTCCGCTCTTCACTTTTTTCCGCAAGAGTTGGAATCCATCGATCCCGGCCCATTCGGGAATGCTATTGTCCCACATCACCACGGGTTCGACCGTGCCCGGCGTCATGTCCGGTTGTGCTTGCGGCAGCCGGCAAAGGCGCGCCCGGGTGCGCGAACTGCCGCGCCGCCTGCTCGACCGTGGATATGGGGATGGAATGCACCGCGGGCAAGGACTTGCCGCCGGCTTCCATGTAATGGGTGACCTCGGCCGGCAGCGCCCCGGCCAGCCAGGCGGCGCCATTCTGGAACGCGGGCAGCAGCGTTGACTGCCGGTACCACGTGGCCTCGCGCGGCACCGGCGTGAAGCTGAGCATCAGCACCACGAACGTCACCAGCAACAGGCCGCGCGCAAGCCCGAACGCCATGCCGAGGAAGCTGTCGCCGAGGCGCAGGCCGCTCCAGGTGATCATCCGGCGCACGGCCCACGTGATCAGGCCGCCAATGATCAGCACGCCGACGAAGCAGGTGATGGAGCCGGCAATGATGCGCTCCACCGGTTCATGCAGCCATGGACCATAGATCTCGCCCACCTGTGCGCCAAATACGGATGCGATCCAGAACGCCGCGATCCAGCGCGCCAGCGACAACACCTCGCCGACCAGGCCGCGCATCAAGCCGATGAGCACCGACACCAGCAGGACGGCGAGGATGACAATGTCGGCTGCGTTCATATCTGTGCGATCGTCCCTGATCGCCGCACCAGGCGGCGGACCGATGGGGTAGGAACCTTTCGCGCCTGCATCATGAAAATCGTGAAGCGCCTGTCGGTGCAGCGGTCACGGACGATCGCACTGCTTTCTCCAAAGTCAGGCCACGGATGGCCGTGGTGGTGTTCCGTCAAGCAAAGAACCTACCCGCCTGCGATTACGTTGGTTGAGCAGCGATCAGGGACGATCGCACTATTCCTGCATGACGATGTTGCCCTTCACGTTGAACTTCTGCGCGATCTCGGCGCGCGTCGATTCGGCGACGCTGCGCGACGCGAACGGGCCGGCGCGCACGCGCCACAACTTGCCCTTGGCGGTGCTCACGCTGTCCACGTAGCCGTCGATGCCCTGCCCGCGCAGGCGATCGCGCATCTTGTTTGCCGAAGTTTCATCGCTGTAGGCCGCCAGTTGCACCGCCCACGCACCCGGCTGGCTGGCGGCGATCGCGGACGGCGGCGCATCGGCGGTCTGGTTGACGGCGCCCGCATCGACGCTCATCGACACCTTCTCGAAATCCTTCAGTTTCAGGCGCGCGGCCTCGGCTTCGGCACGGCTGTGGAACGGACCCACCCGCACGCGCATCACCGGTTTGCCCTGGTGCGTTTCCGGCGTGGCGAGCGCGGCGAAGCCATGCTGCTTTGCGTTCGCAACCAGTTTGTTCGCACTGGCGTGGTTGGCGTAAACGCCGAGATTGACCGTGTACAGCGCGCCGGCTGCGGTGCCGGCGCCGCCGGCAATGGGCTGGGTCGCAGCGGGCGCGGATGCCGCGGGTGCCGATGCCGCCGGAGTCTTGGCGATGGCCGCGACGCTCGGCTTCGGCGGGACCACGGGGGCCGCGCTGGCCGCGGGCGTGGAGGCCGGCGCGCCGGGCGCGGGCTGGGTCGTCGCCTCGATCGGCAAGCAGGAACTCAGCGGCTGCAAAGTGGTGGCCGCATGCCCTTCGAGGCTGAGCGTCGCGACGTGGTCGGGATCGTTGATCGCCGCGGCCGTGCTGGAACCCGCGCTGGCGCTGCTCGGACCGACCTGCAGCACGCGCGTCTGCAGTTCGCCGCTCGGCTCCGGCACCGCCTTGGTGCTGACAGGCTGCGAACCGGACTTGGAGCCGGGCAGCAGCATCGGCACGAAAATCACCGCCAGTGCGATCAACACCACCGCGCCGAGCAAACGTTTTTTCAATCCTGAATCCATATCAGCGCACCACGAGACGGGTCAGTGTCAGCGTTGAGCTGCGCGCTTCAGCGCGTCAGCTCGAACGCGAAATCGGAGCATGGCCGGAATTATAAGCACGCAGGACCGGCCCCACGACATGGAAACTCCCGAACGCGATGATGCGGTCATTCGCCGCGGCCTCCGCGCGGGCGGCGGCCAATGCGGCGGTGATGTCGGGGTATTCGATACAGATCGCTGCGGGCAACGCGCCACGCACGCGCGCCGCCAGTCGCGCGACGATTTCGCCGCGCGGCGATTCGTCTTCCAGGCCGGCCAGATACCAGCGCCCGATGCGCGTGCCCAGCGCCGCGACCACGCCTTCGATGTCCTTGTCCGCGAGCGCGCCGAACACCGCGCGTGTCTCGCCCTGCACCGGATGCCGGTCCAGCCAGCGCGCGAGCTCGCGCGCCGCCTGCGGGTTGTGCGCGACATCGACCACGAGATCGGGATGGCTCGCCAGGTGTTGCAGACGTCCCGGCAGCAGCGGCGCGGAATCTCCGGAATACCGCTCCTTCTCCAGCGCGCGCGCGTCCCAGCGCACGCGATCGCCCAGCGCGTGCAGCGCTGCGATCACGGTCGCCGCATTGTGGTATTGGAAGGCACCTTCGAGCGCGAGTTCACCGGTCAACAGAATCCCTGTTCCGGACTCCTCCTCGCGCGCCACGTAGCGCGATTGATCCGGATCGCGATGCCACCAGCGCAATGCGTCGATCCGTGGTTCCCAGCCGAAATCGCGGCCCAGCACTTCCACGTGCGCGCCGATGCCGCGGGCATGCTCCAGCAACGACCTCGGCGGGTTGGTTTCGCCGACGATCGCCGGTTTGCCCGCGCGGAAAATGCCCGCCTTCTCGCGCCCGATCGCGTCGCGATCGGGGCCGAGGTATTCCATGTGGTCGAGATCGACCGTCACCACGATCGTGCAATCGGCGTCGATGATGTTGACCGCATCCAGCCGTCCGCCCAAGCCGACTTCCAGCAGCGTCACGTCCAGATTCGCCCGCGCAAAGATGTCGAATGCCGCCAGCGTGCCGAACTCGAAATAGGTCAGCGTGACGGGTTGTCTTGAATCAGCGCCACGCGCCGCTTCGACGCGTTCGAAGGCGGCGACCAGCGCGGCATCATCCGCTTCCACCGCGTCGACGCGCACGCGCTCGTTGTAACGCAGGATGTGCGGCGACGTGTAGGCGCCCGTGCGCATTCCGCCCGCGCGCAGCATCGCTTCCAGGAACGCGACCGTCGAACCCTTGCCGTTGGTGCCGCCGACCGTGATCACCACCGGCGCCGGCCGCGGCGCACCCATGCGCTGCCAAACCTCGCGCACGCGCTCCAGGCCCATGTCGATGCCGCGCGCATGGATTTGCTGCTGGTGGTCGAGCCATTCGGCGAGGGTTTTCATGACGCGTGGCACTTTTCACGACCAACCATGACAGCCATGTCTTTTTCCGTGCGCGTCCCGCGCGCACGGGTAACTTTCTCTTGCGTGGCCAAGAGAAAGTCACCACTCGCGCGTCGGGAACGCGCGAGAACGCCGAAGGCGGCCCGAAGGGTGGAGGGCAGGATGCCCGGAGTAAAGAGAAGGCCACCCCGGTGCTGCGTTTTTCGTCCATCCATGGACGAAAAATCCGTGCGGGCCGGCCGGGCTTGCCGACGCGCCTTCCATGGCGCGGCGGCAAGTGGGCGCAATCCCTTGCGCCCACCCTGCGGGCCTTTTCGTCCGGCCCTCACCGCAGCACAGGGGCCCCGCAAAAGCGCTGCTTCGCGATCGGCCATCCTGGCCTCATCCGAAGCAAGTACGAACAATCTGCTTCGCCCTGCCAGGCGCGCACGACGCGCGCCATTCGGGGCCCCTCGAACACTGCGAGTGGACGACGGATCAGTCCGAAGGATGGCCCGCAGGACGCGGGCCAGTTCGCCGCAGGCACACGGATGTGCCTTCGGCGAACCCCGGCGGCCGCGCGCGCATCCTGAGCACATGGATGTGCTCAGGACGTGTCCGCGGGGTGGCCTTTCTCTTGGTAACTTCTCTTTGGCCAAACAAAGAGAAGTTACCCGCGCCCCCGAAAGGGGCGCGGAAAAAGACAGGGACGACATTCGTTTGCCATCGCTTGCGGCATCGGCGCGCGAACGCTGGCGATGCATGACACAAGACGAATCGCGCAAGAAATTACGCAACCTTCGCGCGGTGCGTCAGGATCGCCAGCAGATCCGCGATGCGGTCGCGCAGTTCGCGACGGTCGCAGATCATGTCGATCGCGCCGTGCTCCAGCAGGAATTCCGAGCGCTGGAAACCTTCCGGCAGCGTCTCGCGTACGGTCTGCTCGATCACGCGCGGGCCGGCGAAGCCGATCAAAGCTTTCGGTTCGGCGATGTGGATGTCACCAAGCATCGCCAGGCTCGCGGACACGCCGCCGGTGGTCGGGTGGGTCAGCACCACGATGTACGGCAGGCCTGCGACGCGCAGGCGCGCCAGCGCGGCCGAGGTCTTGGCCATCTGCAGCAGCGATTGCAGGCCTTCCTGCATGCGCGCGCCGCCGGTGGCGGTGAAGCAGATGAACGGCGTCTTGTCGCGCAATGCGGCTTCGGCCGCGCGCGTGATTTTTTCGCCGACCACCGAACCCATCGAGCCGCCCATGTAGGAAAACTCGAACGCGCACGCCACCACCGGCATACCCTTCAGGGCACCTTCGATGGAAACCAGCGCGTCCCTCTCGCCGCTGCTCTTTTGCGCCGCGAGGATGCGGTCGCGGTATTTCTTGGAATCCTTGAACTTCAGCGCATCGACCGGGCCCATGCCCGCGTCGAGTTCACGGCCGCCCTCGTCGAGGAACGCGGCGAGGCGCGCGCGCGCGCCGATCGGATGATGATGGCCGCACTTCGGGCAGACCATGAGGTTGCGCTCGAGCTCCGGCCGGTACAGCCCGATACCGCAGCCGGCGCACTTTTCCCACACGCCTTCCGGCACCTTGCCGCGCGCGGGCGCGCCTTCGGTGCGGATTTTCGGGGTGGTGAGTTTCTGCAACCAGGACACGAGGAATCCCCCGTCGGATCACAACCGCCAAGGATACACCGCGAGGCCGGTCAGCGCCCATCCAGCGCCGCCCGGATGGGCGCGAGGAAAGCCGCGGTGCGCTGGCGCGCCTCCGCTGCCGTGCCTGCCCCGGCCAGGACTTCGATCAGCGCCGAGCCGATGACCACCGCATCCGCGAAGGCCGCGACGGCTTCCGCGCTGGCCGCGTCCTTGATGCCGAAGCCGACCGCGACCGGCACGCTCGCGCGCCGGCGAATGGCACCGACGCGCAAGGCAATGTCCGGCGTTGACAGCTTCGCCGCGCCGGTGATGCCCGCGAACGACACGTAATACAGATAGCCTTCCGCCATTTCGATGGCACGCGCAAGGCGTCCGTCGGATGTGGTCGGCGCGGCGAGGAGGATGCGTCGCAGGCCCGCATCGCGCAATGGTTGCAACGTTGCGTCTTCCTCGATCGGGCAGTCCACCACCAGCACGCCGTCCACGCCCGCGTCCTTCGCCGCGCGCGCGAAACGTTCGATGCCGTGGATCTCGATCGGATTCAAATAACCCATCAGCACGACGGGCGTTTCCGGATCGCGCGCGCGGAATGCCCGCACCCAGCCCAGGATGTCTGTGATGCCGACATGGTTGCGCAATGCGCGCTCGTTGGCGTGCTGGATCACCGGACCATCGGCCATCGGATCGGAAAACGGCACGCCGAGTTCGATCAGATCGGCACCGCCTTCGACCAGCGCGTGCATCAGATCAACCGTCGCATCCGGAATCGGATCGCCCGCGGTGATGAACGGAACCAGCGCGGTGCGAGCCTGCTTGCGAAGCTCGGCAAAACGCCGGCCAACCCGATCGCCGAGTCCCGCATTCATAGCTCGATGTGCTCCCGCTTGGCGATCGTGTGCACGTCCTTGTCGCCGCGGCCGGACAGGTTGCACAGGATCAGCTTGTCTCTCGGCATTTCGCGCGCGAGCTTGATCGCCTGCGCGACCGCGTGGCTGGATTCCAGCGCCGGCAGGATGCCTTCGGTTTCGCACAGCAAGTGGAACGCGGCCAGCGCTTCGTCGTCGGTGATGCCGACGTATTCCGCGCGGCCGGTGTCTTTCAGGAATGCGTGCTCGGGACCGACGCCGGGATAGTCGAGTCCCGCCGACACCGAATGTGTCTCGGTGATCTGGCCATCGTCGTCGCACAATACGTAGGTGCGGTTGCCGTGCAGCACGCCGGGACGGCCGGCCGCCAGCGAGGCCGCATGGTGGCCCGTCGCGATGCCCTCGCCCGCGGCTTCCGCACCGACGATGCGCACGCCGCGATCGTTCAGGAATGCATGGAACAAGCCCAGCGCGTTCGATCCGCCGCCCACGCACGCCGTAAGCACGTCGGGCAAGCGTCCGCATTGTTCCAGCATCTGCGCGCGCGCTTCGCGCCCGACCACCGCGTTGAAGTCGCGCACCATCATCGGATACGGGTGCGGTCCCGCAACGGTGCCGATGATGTAGAACGTGTCGGCGACATTGGTCACCCAGTCGCGCAGTGCCTCGTTCAGCGCATCCTTCAATGTTTGCGAACCGGACGTCACTGGAATCACTTCGGCACCCAGCAACTTCATCCTGTACACGTTGATCTTCTGGCGCTCGATGTCGACCGCGCCCATGTACACCACGCACTGCATGCCGAAACGCGCGCACACGGTGGCGGTGGCGACGCCGTGTTGGCCCGCGCCGGTTTCCGCGATGATCCGCTGCTTGCCCATCGCGCGCGCCACCAGCGCCTGGCCGATGGTGTTGTTGATCTTGTGCGCGCCGGTGTGGTTCAGGTCCTCGCGCTTCAGCAGGATCTGCGCGCCGCCGATTTTTTCCGACAGGCGCTTGGCGTGATAGATCGGCGACGGACGACCGACGTAGTGTTTCAGGTCGTCGGCGAACTCGCGCTGGAATTCCGGATCGTCGCGCAGCCGCGTGTACGCGGCGGTCAATTCCTCCAGCGGCGCGATCAGCGTTTCCGCGACGAAGCTGCCGCCGTAGGCGCCGAAGCGGCCGTGTTCGTCGGGGAAGGCGTGGTAGTCGATGTCTTTCATGCGTACCTGATCAAAAGCTTGTTGTCCGCAAAGGACGCGAAACGCGCGAAGAAAAGCATTCTGATTTGCCTTCCTCGCGTTCTTTGCGTTCTTCGCGGAAAAGGATTTCTGCACTACTTGCGCTGGACCTCAAAGGTTCTGCCGCGCGCCCTGCTTCAACTGTTCGACGGTCTCGGCGCTCAGCGGACCGAGTACGCCGCGGCGCGGTTCGGGAATGTGCGCGGCGGGATCATTGTCGCCGAACACGTAGTAGTCCAGGAGGTTACGCCACGCGGCACGCTGCTCGGCCGGCAACGCGCGGAACGCAAGCAGGCAGTGGTACAGCGCGGCGCGCGCATGGCCGCTGGCGTAACCCGGCACGTCGACCGGATTCCACCAGTAATTCACCAGCGCGTTCAACTGTTCCAGTGACTCGACGTGGTGCCACCACAAGGGCGGAATGTAGATCGCGTCGCCCTCGTCCAGCTCGGCCGATTGCGCCACGGCCAACGCAAGCTTGAGGCGCGGGTAACGCGGATCGTCGGGGCGATCCAGCCGTGCCATGCTGATCGCGGCGCCGGTCGGCGCCCAGTCGAGCGGACCGACGTACAGGTTCGGCAACTGTTCGGGCGGGAACAGCGTGAACCGGCGCGTGCCGCACACCACGCAGGCGATGTTCTGCTGCGAATCGAAATGCGTCGGCGTGACGGTGCGGTTACCCATCCACAGGCGCGGCTCGATCCGCGGATCGAGGAACGGCAGCGTGTGGTCCGCCAGCAATCCGGGCAGGCATTCGCGCAGCGGCACGCTCTGGATCACCAGCCCCGGCGCATGCGGGCGCTGGCTGTAACCGGCCAGCCGCTGCAGACCCAGCGTGATGGGCACCTTGAAATGCTGGTAGTTGAAATCGGCCATGTCCGGCATGTAGCCAATGACCCCGTCCGCATCCGGCGCGATCAGCAGCGTGGTGACGTCGGCGCCGTTGTCGAGTTCCGCCAGCCTTTGCGCAAATGCGGTATCCGATTGCCGCGCGAGCTTCACGATCGGCCAGTCGCGCACCAGCCCGCGGATCACCCGCGGTTTGCCGCGCGCGACCGCGGCGGTAAGATCGAAGTCGCGCGGCACGCATTCCTCGAGCGGCGCGGCTTGCGGTGCGATGGATGTGTTCATTGCAGCTCCGCATCGGCAGCGCGCACGGCCGCGAAGAACGCGCGCAGCTTCGCAGCGTCCTTGATGCCGGGCGATGCTTCCACGCCGCTGGCGAGATCGACCGCCCACGGCCGCACACTGCGGATTGCGTCGCCCACGTTTTCGGGATTCAAACCGCCGGCAAGGATGACCGGCCGGCCAAGATCGCGCGGAATCCGCGACCAGTCGAAGGTCTTGCCGCGCCCACCCTGCTGGCCGGGCGGATGGCCGTCCAGCACGAAACCCGATGCACGCGGATGCGACTTTGCGATCGCACGCACGTTGACATCGCCATCCATGCCGATCGCTTTCGTGTAGCGCACGCCGAACGACTCGCAGAACGCGGCGTCTTCCAGCCCGTGGAATTGCACGCAGTCCGGCCGCACGCCATCGATGATCGCGCGCACGCGTTCGGCTGCAAGATCGTGCGACAGCACCACCGCATCCACGAACGCCGGCAGCAGCTCGCGGATCGCGCGCGCCCGCTCGATCGACACGCCGCGCGGGCTGCTCGGCGTCATCACGATGCCGATCGCATCGGCGCCCAGTTCGCATGCGAGCAACGCATCCTCGACGCGGGTGACGCCGCAGATTTTTACGCGGGTTCGATTCATGGGTTTTGAAGCATTTTTCCGCGAAGGACGCAAAGGACGCAAAGAAAGAAAAAATCTGCCTTAACTTCCTTTGCGTATTTCGCGCTCTTTGCGGACGGCTGTTTTGCTCTACATGGATACGTCAGGCGGAAGCTGCCATTCTGCCGGATAACGCGGCCCCAGGAAGGTCAAGCCTTGCGGCATCGCGGTGATGCCCGCCACGTTGCGGTCGCGCGCCGCCAGCAGTTCCGCGATCCATTCGACGGGCCGCTCGCCGCGCCCGACTTCCAGCAGCGAACCCACGATGTTGCGCACCATGTGGTGCAGGAAGGCGTTGGCCTCGATCTCGACGATCACCTGTTCGCCCTCGCGGCGCACGCTCAAGGCAATGACGTTGCGTCGTGCGTGGCTCGCTTGGCAGGACACCGCGCGGAACGAAGAAAAATCCTGTTCGCCGAGCAGGACTTGCGCCGCGGCGTGCATCGCGTCGGCATCCAGCGGCACGCGTTCCCAGGAAAGGAATCGCGCGTCCAGCGCGGGACGTGTCGGCCGGTTGAGGATCGCGTAACGATAGCGCCGCGCGCGCGCGGAAAAGCGCGCGTGGAAATCATCGGGCATCGCACGCGCCCACAGCACCGCGACGGCACGCGGGAGGCGCGTGGTCGTGCCCAGCACCCAGGCGCGCGGTTCGCGCACCGCATGCGTATTGAAATGCACCACCTGGCAGCGCGCGTGCACGCCGGCGTCGGTGCGGCCCGCACAGGTGACTTCGACGGGATGATCGGCGACGAACGCCAGCGCGCCTTCGACTTCGGCCTGCACGCTCGGGCCGTGCGCCAGCCGCTGCCAACCGAAGAAATCGGTGCCGTCGTATTCGATACCCAGCGCGACGCGCATCGCGCCCGTCAGGCCTCGACGTCCGCGAGCAGCCGCTTGGCTTCGTCCTTCTGCGTCTGCGTGCCTTCCTCGAGCACTTCCTCCAGCATCGCGCGGGCGCCGACCGGATCGCCCATGTCCAGATAGGCACGCGCGAGATCGAGCTTGGTATCGACCGGATCGTCGATGTAGGAATCGTCACCCGGCAAGGCGGCGGCCGATGCGCCCGCGACGGCAGGCGCGGGTTCGACCGGTGCGTGCAAAGGCTCGACCGGAGCCCGGGCCGCGGGCTCGCGCAGCGCGGCGAGACCGTACGGATCGTCGTCCATCGCGGTTTCAGGCTCGGCCGCGTGCACGTGCATCTCGTCGGAAACAGTCTCGACCGGCGCTTGCCCGGCGACCGCTTCCTGCTCATCGGTGAACGGCTCGGCCGCGCGCGGCGAAAGATCATCCGGATCGGTCAGCGGACCGCGCGACGGCCCTTCCAGCGCCGCACGGCGACGCCGGCCCGACAGGCCCAGCGCGATCAGCAGCAGCACGATTACGCCCGCGATCACCCACGCCAGCGGGCGCGTGTACCAGGGCGTCGCGGGAGGCGTTGCGGATTTGGTGGCCGGCTGCTTCGCAGCGGCGGATGCTGCGGCCGCCGGCGCCGCGCGCGCACCGGCCGCGGCGGAACTCGCGCCGGGCGTGGTGCGCGATTGCACCGCGGCCAGCTTGCGCTGCAATTCGGCGACCGTCGCATCCTTCAGGCTCAACAGCTTGTCGCTCTTGGCGGAAATGTCCTTGAGGCTGTGGACGCGCGATTCCAGATCGGAATTCGACTGATCCAGGCTGACCAGGGTATCGCGGTTGGCGCGCAACTGCTGCTGCAGATCGGCCACGGTCGCCGTGCCGGTGCCGCCCGCCACGCCCGCCCGGCTGTGGGTGCCGCCTGCGCCGCTGGTTGGCGGCGCCAACGTCAGGTGATCGGATGCCGCCGGTGCATGTTCGGGCTTGGGCGCGGCGTTCGCCGCCGCCTGCGCAGCCGTGCCCTCGACCTCTGTCGCAGGATGCGGTTTCGTGGCGCGCCATGATTCATACTGACGGTGCACTTCGGCGACCGCGGCCGTCGCGCTGCGCTGGTCGATCACGTCGCGCGTGGGAATGCGCAGGATCGCGCCGGCCTTGAGATTGTTGATGTTGTGCTTGAAGAACGCATCGGGATTGGCGGCCTGCAAGGCCAGCATCATCTGGTCGACATTGGCGCCCGAATTCTTGGCCACGTCATTCGCGATGCCGTACAAGGTGTCGCCGCGCTTGACCTCGAGCTGGCTAGGCGATTGCGGTGACGGCGCCTGCGGTGCGGCGGGCTGTGCGTTTTGCTGCGGCACGGGCACGGGTTGCGCGGCCGGTGCTGGCGCGGATGGCGGCGGCTGCGGGAATTCCGAAGGCGGCGGCAGCTCCGCCGGTTGGGTTGCCATCGCGCTCGCCGGAGCTGCATTCGGCACCGGGACCGGCGCCGCCTGCACGGCGGGCGCGGGCGCCGCGATCACCGGGTTCAACAGCACCACGAATTCGCGCACCTGCTTGCCTTCGCGCGTATTCACCTGGACCAGGAAATCGAGGTACGGATCGGTGATCGGCTGGCTGCTGGTGACGAGAATCAGCTTCTGGCCGTTGTTGTCGGTGACGACGTGGAACTGCAGCGTCTGGTCGGTCGGCGTGATTTGCAGGCCGGCGCGCGCGAAATCATCCGCTGGCGCCAGGCCGACGGTGAGGCCTTCGAGTTCGGTGAGGTTCTTCGGCTGCAGCGGAATCGCCGCGACCAGCGGCTGGTTCAGCGTGGACTTCACCTGGATTTCGCCGAGCTGCAAGGCAAGCGCGGGGAGTGCCGTGGCGGTCAGCAATGCGGCACAGGCAATACGAAGTTTCGACTTCATGACATGACCCCCGGCGAGCGAACACGCGGGTCGGTTCAGCGCAGGGCCCGCGCGAGCGCAAGGGTATTGCAGAAACGGCCAATCACCAAGTCCGCCGCCCGATCAGGGCCGGTGCCCGGCGGTGTCCGCGGAAGCCGGCACGCCGGCGGCCTGCAGCTTCCGCTGCAATGCCGCGATTTCGGCATCGCGCGCCTGCAACTGTTTTCCGCGCGCGGCGTTCTGCTGTTCCATCTGCGATACCTGCGCCTGCAACGTGGCGTTCTGCGCACGCGCCGCCGCAATCTTCGCCTCCGAATCCTTCACCTGCGCCTGCAGGCTGGCCTTGGTCTCGGCGTGGCGGGCTGGCGGCGTGGCCATCGAGGCCGCCGCGGCGCCCAGCAGCACTGCAACGATCATCGCGTTTCGCAAAATCGCATTCCTCGACATGGCCGTCTCCCCGCCCGCACGTTCAAAGATAATCGCGGATCAGTATCTCCGCGATCTGCACCGCGTTCAACGCCGCGCCCTTGCGGATGTTGTCGGAGACGATCCACAGGTCGAGCCCGTTCGGGTGCGAGATGTCGTCGCGGATGCGGCCGACGAACACGGGATCCTTGCCTGCGGCGTGGCCGACCGGCGTCGGATAGCCCGCGGGCTTGCGCTCGTCCACCACTACCACGCCTTCGGCCTGCTCCAGCAACGCGCGCGCGGCGGCGGCGTCGATCTTCTCGCGCGTTTCGATGTGCACCGCCTCGGAATGGCCGTAGAACACCGGCACGCGCACGCAGGTCGGATTCACCTGGATCGAATCGTCCTCCAGGATCTTGCGCGTCTCCCACACCATCTTCATTTCTTCCTTGGTGTAGCCGTTGTCGAGGAAGACGTCGATGTGCGGGATGACGTTGAACGCGATCTGCACCGGAAACTTGTCGGGTTCCACGCCGTGGAAGTTCAGCAGATCGGCGGTTTGCCGCCCGAGTTCTTCCATGCCCGAACGCCCCGCGCCGGACACTGACTGATACGTCGCGACGTTGATGCGTTCGATGCCCGCGGCGCGGTGGATCGGCGCCAGCGCCACCAGCATCTGCATGGTCGAGCAATTGGGATTGGCGATGATGTTGCGGTTGGTGTACTCGGCGATCGCGTGCGGATTGACCTCGCTGACGACCAGCGGCACGTCGTCCACGTAGCGGAACTCCGAGGTGTTGTCGATCACCACCGCGCCGGCCGCGGCGGCGCGCGGCGCGTGTTCGCGGCTCACCGAACCGCCAGCCGAGAAGAACGCGATGTCGATGCCCGCGAAGTCGTATTTCGCCAGTTCGCGCACTGTCACCTGCTTGCCGCCAAACCCCAGCGTCTCGCCCGCCGAGCGCTCGCTGGCCAGCGGCACCAATTCGCCGACCGGGAATTCCCGCTCTCCCAGGATCGCCAACAAGGCCTCGCCCACCGCACCGGTGGCGCCGACCATCGCGATGTTGTAACGCTCTTGCCTGCTCAAGGATTCATCCTTCCAATCAAGTTTGGCGCCGTCAACCCGACGACGCCGGAATGCGTGGCGGAACCTCACCCACGTCGCCGCACTGCGCACGATGCCGCAACGCGTGGTCCATCAACACCAAGGCCACCATCGCCTCGGCGATCGGCGCGGCGCGGATACCTACGCAGGGATCGTGACGGCCCGTCGTGCGTACCTCCGTTTCTTCGCCCGCGGTATTCACGCTTCGGCCGGGAATCAGGATGCTGGAAGTCGGCTTCAGCGCGATCGACGCCGTGACGTCCTGCCCCGACGAAATGCCGCCCAGTATGCCGCCCGCATGGTTGGACGTAAAGCCGTCCAAACGTATTTCGTCGCGATGCTGGCTGCCCTTTTGCGAAACGCTGGCAAAGCCCGCGCCGATCTCGACGCCTTTCACGGCGTTGATCGACATCAGCGCCGACGCCAGCTCCGCGTCCAGCTTGCCATACACCGGTTCGCCCCAACCCGGCGGCACGCCGGTGGCGACCACGTTGATGCGCGCGCCGCAGGAATCGCCGGCCTTGCGCAAGGCATTGATGCGCGCCTCCAGTTCCGGAACCTGTGCCGCGACCGGCCAGAAAAACGGATTGCCCTCGACCACATCGAAATCGATCGCGGCGCCTTGCGGCAATTGCGGCACGATGTCGTCCATCTGCGCCATCCAGCCGTGCACCTCGACGGCGCACTTTTCCTTCAACCATTTCCTGGCGATCACCGCGGCCGCCACCCGCATCGTGGTTTCGCGGGCCGACGCGCGGCCGCCACCGCGCGGATCGCGGATGCCGTACTTCTGCCAGTAGGTGTAATCGGCATGGCCGGGACGGAAGACCTGCGCAATTTCATCGTAATCCTTCGAACGCGCGTCGGTGTTGCGGATCAAGAGCGCGATTGGCGTGCCGGTGGTCTTGCCTTCGTACACGCCCGACAGGATTTCGACCCCGTCGGCCTCGCGCCGCTGCGAGGTATAACGCGATTTGCCGGTGGCGCGGCGCACGAGGTCGTGCGCGAATTCCTCCGGCGTGATCGCGATGCCGGGCGGGCAGCCGTCGATCACGCAGCCGATCGCCGGCCCGTGCGATTCGCCGAAGGTCGTGACCGAGAGCAGTTTGCCGAAGGTATTGGAGGACACGCGCGTTCAATCCATCGGAACCAACGCGGCAAGCTTAGCGGTCGCCGGTCTCGTCTGCCGGCGCCAGCCAGTCGCCGGCTTCGAGCGCGAACATCGCATCGCCATCCTTGTCGGCGCCGCGATGCATGCCCACGCCTTCCAGCAACCGCATGCACATGAAATTACGCGGCGCGACCCGTGCGACCGCGCGCCGTTTGCGCAGGCCGCCCAACACGAAATCCAGCATGACTTCCAGCGCCTCGCGCGCGTAACCGTGGCGCTGGTGCGCGGGCGCGAGGCTGATGCCGACTTCCACCGCGGCATCATCCATGAAGTGCAATCCGAGGTCGCCGATCAGTTCGCCCGAGTCGCGCAGACGGATCGCACGCTGCCACCAGGTTCCCGGCGTATCGGGCGCGATGCCGTGATGCGCTTCGATGAAGCGTTTTGCGTCCGCGACCGACGCCGGCTTCCAGCCCTGGAAGCGCGCCACCGCCGGATCGCTGCGGTACGCGAACAACGCGTCCGCATCCTCGTCGCGCAACGCATCCAGCCGCAGGCGCGCGGTGACGATTTCCATCAACGCGCAGCCACCGCGCGAATCGCCGCCGCGTGCTCGACCAGATCGCGGCGCTCCAGCGCGAACACGCCCATCGGCCCGACCTTGAACTCGATCCACACGAACGGTACGTCGGGCAGCAAGGCCGCAAGTGCGCGTTCGCTCTCGCCTACCTCGACGATCAGCAAGCCATCGCCGGTCAAATGATCCGGCGCATCACGCAGGATGCGCAGCGCGATGTCCAGACCGTCCGCGCCCGCCGTCAGGCCCAGCTTCGGCTCGTGCGCGTACTCGCCCGGCAGCGCCGCGTATTCGGCGTCGGTGACGTAGGGCGGATTGGAAACGATCAGGTCGTAGCGTTCGCCGCGCAAGCCGTCGAACAGGTCGGAGCGCACCGCGCGCACGTGATCGCCCAGTTGATGCAGCGCGATGTTCTCCCGCGCCAATGCCAGCGCCTCGTCGCTGATGTCGGCGATGTCCACGCGCCAGTGCGGATGGTGCGCCGCCATCGCGATGCCGATGCAACCCGAGCCCGTGCACAGGTCCAGCGCGCGTTCGACATCGCGGCCGTCCAGCCAGGGCGAGAAGCCATCCTCGATCAATTCCGCGATCGGCGAGCGCGGCACCAGCGCACGATGATCGGACTTGAACGGCATGCCCGCGAACCAGGCTTCGCCCACGAGATACGCCACCGGCTCGCGCGTGGCGATGCGGCGCTCGACCAGCGCCAGCACGTTCGCCCTTTCTTCCGCGGTCAAGCGCGCGGTGCCGTAGGCCGGCGGGAGGTCGGGCGGCAGGTGCACGCTCGACAACACCAGGTGCGTCGCTTCGTCGATCGCGTTGTCGTGGCTGTGCCCGAACGTCAGCCCCGCCGCGTTGAAGCGGCTGGCGGCATGGCGGATGAAATCAATGATGGTCGCGAGTTCGGACGTCATGCGCGGCGCGCTCGGAAAGCGCGCAGTATAGACGTGGCGCTGCCGTTACACTTTCGCGATGCACGCGTCGATCCTTCTTCAATACCTCGCCCCGCAGAAGACGCTCAGCAGCATCGTGCGCGCCGCCACGCGCTGGACCTGGCGGCCGTGGAAAGACTTCCTGATCGGCCGCGTGGTGCGCGCGTACCACGTCGACATGACGGAAGCCGCGCAGCCGGACGCATCCGCGTATCCGAGCTTCAATGCGTTTTTCACGCGCGCGTTGCGCGAGGGCGCGCGGCGTGCCGATCCCGATGCGGACGCGATCCTGTCGCCCGCCGACGGTTGCATCAGCCAGATCGGCCGCATCGAGGATGGCCGCATCCTGCAGGCCAAGGGCCGCACCTATTCGGCGACCGAGCTGCTGGCCGATGCCGATGCGGCCGAAAAGTATCGCGATGCCTTCTTCGCCACGATCTATCTCTCGCCGCGCGACTACCACCGCGTGCACATGCCGCTGGACGGCGAACTCGTCGAAACCGTGCACGTGCCCGGCCGCCTGTTCAGCGTCGCGCCCGATCCGGTCGCCGGCATTCCCGACCTGTTCGCGCGCAACGAGCGCCTGGTCTGCCATTTCGAAGGCACGCACGGGCCGTTCGTGGTCGCGATGGTCGGCGCAATGCTGGTGTCCGGCATCACCACCGTCTGGAGCGGCAAGGTCGTGCCGGCCTACGCACGCACCATCGTGCGGCGCGACTGGCGCGGACGCGGCATCCGGCTTGCGCGCTTCGCGGAGATGGCACGCTTCGAGATGGGTTCCACGGTGATCGTGCTGGTCCCGGATGCCTGGTGTGATCCGCAGTGCCGCAGCGAGAGCCCCGTCACGCTTGGCCAGCGGCTTGGGCATTTGTCGCGGGCAGCCGATCAGGGCACAATCCACAACTCAGGGGATGCAAGCAACACCGCGTGAGGGATTTCGCCTTGATATCGCCATTTCAGAAAGCCGGGGATCATTACATCCGGCGTCTGGTCACGCGAGTCACCAGCATGGGGCGTGTCGCGCGGCTGCGGCGCCAGTTCAACGAAATCGAGCAGCGCAGCCTGGAGTTGCCGCGTTCCTATCGCGAGCAACTGGCCGAACTGATCGGACGGGAATGCAACAACGTCGAGGTTGCGCCCGACCCGTCGACCTACGGCACCCACACCGAGAACGGTGTCACCACCAATGGCCTGGACCTCGGCTTCGACCGCGCACGTTCCGACAACGTGCAGGTGCGGATGCGCGGGATCGCACTGTGGATCGCGCTGGTGTATCGAGAAACCCGCAATGCCGAGGCCTCGGAATCGCAGGAACTGCACCGCGCCATCCTGCGCGTGATGCGCGAGCTCAAGGTTTTTTCTTCTCGCGTCGAAGGCAGCGGAAACCAATCTTGATGGCGGCCTCGCTCTCGCCTGGCGGCCCGGATGATGAAAGGCGCGCCGCACGCACCCCATGATCGAACACGGACACGCGACCCACACGGGCCTCGCACGCGCGCACAACGAAGACAGTTACTGGGCCGACAGCGAACGCGGCTTGTGGCTGGTGGCCGACGGCATGGGCGGCCCGGCGCGCGGCGAAACCGCAAGTGCGATCGCGCTGGAAACCACCGTCACGGCGATCGATGCAGGCATCGCGTTGCCCGACGCGTTCCGGCGCGCGGCCTCGGCGGTCCTCGCGCATCCCGGCCAGCGCAGCGCCGCCACGCCGATGGGCAGCACGCTGGCCGCGCTCAAGCTCACGAATGGCGGCTTCGAGGCGGCGCGGATCGGCGACAGCCGGATCTATCTCTGGCAGGACGGCAAGCTGGCGCGCTTGCCGCTCGCAAGCATGGACACCGATTCCGCGGCCGAGGACGGGCTGCAATCCGTTCCCTCGCGCAAACGCGCCACCCAAGCGCTCGGCATCACGCCCACCCTCGAACTCGACGCGCACCCCGTCACCGGCGCGTGCGTTCCCGGCATGCAGTTCCTGCTCTGCAGCGATGGCCTCAGCGAAGAACTGGACGACGCGCACATCGGCGCGATCGTCTCGCGCACCGATCTCGCCGCGCAGGAATGCGTGGATCACCTGCTGCTGGCCGCGCTCGATCGCGGCGGCCGCGACAACATCACCGTGGTGCTGGTGCGGGTCAGGTGAAACGCACGGCAGCTGTCACGCCTCGACCGGTTCTTCTTCGCGTTTCCACAAGCTGCCCCCTGACACCTTGCCGATCGCCGCCAGCCGCGCCGCGTGTGCGGCATTGTCGACCTCGGTCGCGCGCAGCACGCGCGGACGGACAGTCACATCCCAGACGGCGATCCGCATGCCTTCTGCCTGCACGCCGGCGCTTTCGAGTCCCAATGCCAACGCACCCTGCCCGGTGGTCATCGCCACCCAGACGTCGGCGAGCAGGTGGGCATCCAGCAGCGCGCCGTGCACTTCGCGATGGCTGTTGTCGACGCCGAGGCGCTTGCACAGCGCGTCCAGCGTGTTCTTCTGGCCGGGATATTTCTGCCGCGCCAGCGCCAGCGTATCCACGACCGCGGCATGATCGGCGATGCGTCCCAACGTTGCACCTGCGCGCTGCAGTTCGCTGTCGAGAAACGCGGTATCGAACGCGGCGTTGTGGATCAGCAGTTCCGCGCCGGCGATGAAGGCCACGAATTCCGCCGCGATGTCCGCGAAGCGCGGCTTGTCGCGCAGGAACTCGTCGGTGATGCCGTGCACCGCCACCGCGCCGGCATCGATCGCGCGTTCCGGATTGAGGTAGCGATGGAATTCGCGGCCGCTGGGGCGGCGATCGATCAGCTCGATGCAACCGATCTCGATCACGCGATGCCCGCCCTCGACTTCGAGGCCGGTGGTTTCGGTATCCAGCACGACTTTGCGGCTCACGGTGTTCCCTTGAATTGTTCCGCCTGTTCGCGCGCGGCGCGGTCCACGCGTTCGTTTTCGGGATGACCGGAATGGCCACGCACCCACGCCCAGCGAATGCGGTGACGGGCGCACGCGACGGCCAGACGTTCCCACAGTTCCTGATTCTTGACCGGCTGCTTGTCGGCAGTGCGCCAACCGTTGGCGCGCCACTTCGCCAGCCATTGTTCGATGCCCTGCTGCACGTAACGCGAGTCGGTGGTCAACTGCACGCTGCAGGGACGCTTCAATGCTTCCAGTCCCGCGATCGCCGCCATCAATTCCATCCGGTTGTTGGTAGTGATGGCTTCGCCGCCCGCGAGCATTTTTTCGACGACGCCCCAACGCAGCAACGCGGCCCAACCGCCCGGCCCCGGGTTGCCGAGGCAGGCGCCGTCCGTGAACAACTCCACCGCATCCCTCATGCGCACTGCCTGTGCGCGCCGGGCATCAGCGGACTGTGTTCGACCGCGCGATGTCCGGTTGACCTGCGCAGCGGCAACGCCGCCAACACGCTGCGGCGCGCCTCGATGATCCATGCGCCACCGGCGCTGCGCACCAGCCAGCCCGGCAGCCCGTCCGCACCGCGCACCCGCGGCCAAGGCGCGCCGCAACGCATCGCAGGCAGCACGTCCAGGCCCGCGCGCCGCAACGCACGCTCCCAGCGCCGCGGCGCGACTCCGCGGTGCCACAGCGAACGCGGATGCAATCCCGCGACCAGCAATCTGCCGTGCGGTGCCAGCACCCGCGCGAGTTCCGGTGCGAACGACACGTCGGCTGCGTGAGGAAAACACGCCAGCACGGCGCAGAAGGAATCGTCGGCGAACGGCAATTCGTCGAGGCGCATGCGCAGCGGTCCGCGCCACTCCGATTCAGCGCCGGACGGATTCAGCGTGGTCCAGCAGGCGATCCCCGCCACCGCCGGTGCGGCCATCCCGATCGCATCCAGGAACAGTCCGTGCGTGCCCACGACGCGCGCGAGCCGTGACGCACAAGCTTTTGATATGTCTGCGCCGAGTGCCGCGAACGCCGTGGCGTCGCGTGATGATCTTCCTGCTGGCTGCTGGCTCTGCAATCCGGTTCGCGCCTGGACGTGGCTGCGCTCATTGTGACGGAATCGTGAGTAAACGATAAGCGGTCGGCATCATTTAACGCCCGGCTAACGAGCTTCAGGGACTGCCCTGTTACGGTCGCGGTTTCTTCTGGCCGGATGCTGCATGCCGACCCTGCGCCCACTGCCCGCCCTGAGCGACAACTACATCTGGTTGCTGGCCGACGATGCGGCTGGCACGGCCATAGTGGTCGATCCGGGCGAAACCGGACCGGCGCTCGATGCGCTCGCGGCGGACGGCCTGACGCTCACCACCATCCTGCTGACCCACCACCATTCCGACCACATCGGCGGCACCTTCGAGCTCGTCGAGCAGTTTCCGGATGCCGTCGTCTACGCGCCGCACGATGACCGGATCGCCAACGACGCACGCCGCGTGGGTGATGGCGATACCGTGACCATCCGCTCCCCGGCCGCGCGTTTTCGGGTCATCGAGGTGCACGGCCACACGCGTAGCCACATCGCCTATTACGGCGAAGGCCTGCTGTTCTGCGGCGACACGCTGTTCAGCCTGGGCTGCGGACGGCTGTTCGAAGGCACGCCCGCGGAAATGCTCGCATCACTGGATCGCCTGGCCGCGCTACCCGGCAGCACGCGGGTTTGCTGCGGGCACGAATACACGCTTTCCAACGCCGCCTTCGCGCAGACGGTGGAACCCGACAACCGTGCACTCGCGGCACGCGCCGAAGCCGCGCGCGCGCTGCGCGCACGCAACGCGCCGACGTTGCCAGCCGTGCTGGAAGACGAACGGGCCGCCAATCCCTTCCTGCGCGTCGACGCGATCAGTGACGAACGCATGCCATGGCCGGGCGGCACGGCGCCCTCGCGAAGCCGGGTGGACCGTTTCGCGGCGCTCAGGCTGGCCAAGGATCACTTCCGGGCATGACGACGCCGCGCGCCAGCACCTGCATCCGCCTCAGCCTGACGCTTGCGATTTCGATGGTGCTCGCGGCCTGCGCATCCCAACCTTCCAAACCGTCCAAGCCGCCGCCGACACCCGCGGTCGTGAGCGCGATTCCCGCGATTCCCGCGCCGGCCGTTGCGCCCGCCACGGCGGAATCGGCCAACGAACCGTGGGCCGGCATCGTCGCCAGCGACGTGATGCCCGACTGCGCGGACTCGCCGATGATCCGCGCGAACGCCCGGATGTACACGCGCTCGCCGGAGCGCTTCGAGCAGCTGCTGAAGCAGTCGCTGCCGCTGATCATCTACGTGCACAAGCAACTGCAGGACGCCGGCATACCGGGCGAGTTCTCGATGCTGCCCATGCTGGAAAGTTCCTACAACGCCGCCGAACCCGGCCGCAGGAACGATCCCGCGGGCATGTGGCAACTGATGCCGCGCACCGCGCGCCTGCACGGCGTCACCGTGAGCCGCCATTACGACGGCCGCCTCGATCCGGTGGCGTCCACCAAAGCCGCCATCAGGATGCTGAAGGCGCTCAACCAGCAATTCGGCGATTGGCGCCTGACCGACATGGCCTACAACTCCGGGCCGTACACGGTGATGGGCGCGCTGCGCGAACATCCGGAAACCGGCAGCGAAGCCATTCCCTCGATTCCGGTCAGCCACACCACCCGCACCCATCTCGCCCGCCTGATGGCGTTGAGCTGCATCCTGCGCCAGCCGCAACAGTTCCACGTCCAGCTGCCCGAGCCGTCCCGCGCAGATGAACTCGCCGCGATCGAAGTGCCCGCCGGCACGCGCCTGCAAGATGCCGCCGGCATGGCGGAAATATCCGAAGCGAAATTGCGTGCGCTCAACCCAGGCTACCTCGGCACCAGCGTACCGCTGGACAGTCCGCGCATGCTCTTGTTGCCGGCGGGCGCGGTGGATTCGCTGGCGACCGCGCTGACCGTCGCCGCGGCCGAGCCGGTCGCGCAGGTCAACACGAAGGAACAAAATGCCGGGCCCAGCAACAGCCTGCCGCTGCCGGTCGAGCCTACGCCGCCGCCGCAGGTCGATGATTCCGCGGCAGCACCCGATGCCACGCGGCACCGCGTGCGCAAGGGCGACACGCTGTGGTCGATCGCACACCGCTACCACGTGAGCGTGAGCGAACTGAAGCGCTGGAACCACCTGCGCGACAGCGACGTGCGTGCGGGCCAGGAACTGCGCGTAAAAGGGCAAGTCGGGCGCTGCGCGCCCTGTAAAGGGTAAAGAGTAAAGCGTCAGAGCGGGCCCACCGCCTCTACTAACTCTTTGCAGCGCCGCAGGCGCGACTTTCAGCTCGCGAAGCGAGCGACTTTCCATTCCGCGTACAATCTCCGGCTCGATTCCGATTGGAGCAGGCGGACATGGGTTTCCTCGAAGGCAAGCGCGCACTCGTCACCGGCATCCTCAGCAATCGCTCGATCGCCTGGGGCATTGCGCAGGCGCTGCGCCGCGAAGGCGCCGAACTCGCGCTGACCTACGTCGACGAGAAGCTGCGCAGCCGCGTCGACGAAGCTGCCGCGCAGCTCGGCACCGACATCGTGCTGCCCTGCGACGTGGCCAGCGACGGCGACATCGAAAAGCTGTTCGAAAGCCTCGGCAAGCGCTGGGACGGGTTCGACATCCTGATCCACTCCATCGGTTTCGCGCCGCGCGAAGCGTTGCAGGGTGCGTTCCTCGACAACCTGACGCGCGAGAATTTCCGGATCGCGCACGACATCTCCAGCTACAGCCTCGCCGCGCTGGCCAAGGCCGCGCGCCCGCTGATGAAAGGCCGCCACGGCGCGATCCTTACGCTCACCTATCTCGGCTCGGAACGCGCGCTCGCCTCGTACAACGTGATGGGCCTCGCCAAGGCCAGCCTGGAAGCCAACGTGCGCTACCTTGCGCTCAACCTCGGCCCCGAAGGCACGCGCGTCAACGCGATCTCCGCGGGCCCCATCAAGACCCTCGCCGCGTCGGGTGTCGCCGGCCTGCGCAAGATGCTGGAACACGTCGAACAGGTTTCGCCGCTGCGCCGCAACGTCAGCATCGACGACGTCGGCAATGCCGCCGCATTCCTGTGCTCCGACCTCGCCGCCGGCATTACTGGCGAAGTCGTGTACGTGGATGCCGGTTACAGCGCGCTGGGCATGGCGGGGTTGGACACCAGCGCCTGATCAGCTTTGCTCGTCTCGGCCATGGCACTCAAAGTGAAGTGCGAGATCAGGAGCCTTCACTGAAATAGTTATCAATGAACAGAGGAACTCCAAAGTCTCCCAAGAGCTTCAGAATAGATGTGGAGAGTGTTGGGCCGCCATCAAATCCGGACTGAAAATGGCCGCACCACCAAATCGTCTCATGGGATTTTGCGTACTCTTGAATCAGTTCCTTCTTTGGCAACAACCGCTCAAGAACGTAGCGAAGTCCTTCCTCCAAGGATGTCCATTCCCGAGTAGTTCCTGCAGAAACCGTACCTCCATCGTAGGACCAGAGCGATTCCTTCCACACTCGGTTCGCGCTCCGTCTCTCTCCAGCGATTCCAACCTGGTTGGGTTCAAGACCCAATTTGCGAGTCACCTCGCGAGGGTCCAAACTCTTTCCGCTAATCCTCAACTGTACTGAATAGGTATGCATTGCAAATCCTATATCAGATGAGGACAGATAGCGCGATTGGCGCCGCAGAATTCGCTCACCCGCGACACCCAGTCATCACGCTTGTCACAGCCGCTGCGGCGCCGTTTCGATCTTGGCGTGCTTGCGCAGCACGTCGAGGAAACCCTGCAGGTCGGCCTCGCCGAAGGCGCGCGCCATCTGTTCGCGCAGGAAGCCTTGCGCTTCGCTCGGCACCTTGGACGTGTCGCCCGGTTTGACTGCGGCCAGATCCACCAGCGCGTAATGGCCGCCCTTCAGCGGCACCAGCGCGTGCGTATCCGAACCGCCGGCCGGGTGCGCCATTTCGAACACGGCCTTCAGCAGATCAGGGTCGACGTTCTCGGCGTTGCGCATCACGCCGGTTTCCTGCTGCACCTTCTGGCCCGACGACTGCGCGAGCGCGTCCAGCCTGGCACCGCCCCGCAGTTTCGCGAACGCCGCTTCGGCCGCGGTCCTGGCCGAAGCATCGACGCGCTGCTGGATGATCGCCTGCCTGATCTGATCGCTCACCTGCGCCAGCGGCTTCGGTGCCGCGGCGACGTGCTTGTCGACGTGGATCACGACCATGTGGTTGTCGCCGAGATCGATCGGATCGGACGTGTTGCCCTGCACCAGCACGATGTCGGAGAACGCGGCCTTCACGACCTTGGGGTTCGCCGCGATGCCGGTCTTGGCACCCTCGCGCCCGAACAGCGGCGTGGTCTCGACGGTCAGGCCGAGTTTCTGCGCGGCGGGCTTGAGCGAAGTCGGATCGTTGTAGATCATGTCGGTCAGCTTGCCGCCGATATCGCGGTAGGCATCCTCGCGCGCGCTCTTGGCCGCTTCGGCGGCCAACTTGTCGCGCACCTGCGCGAACGTTTCGGTGTGACCCTCGCGCACGTCGCGCAGATCGATGATGTGGTAGCCGTCCGACGCGAGCACCGGCGCGGAGATCTCGCCCTTCTTCATCTTGTCGAGCGCGGCTTGGAACTCGGGACCGGCATCGCCCTTCTGCAACCAGCCGAGGTCGCCGCCCTGGCGTTTGGAACCCAGGTCGTCGGAATATTGTTCGGCCAGCTTGGCAAAATCCGCGCCGGGCGCTTTCGCCAGCGCATCGACCTTCTGCGCCTGGGCCAGCGCGGCCTGCTTCTGTGCCGCGGTCGGATTCGCCGGCAGCTTGATCAGGATATGCGACACCTGCCACTGCGCGGGACTGACGAAACGCGACTTCTCCTTGTCGTAGCGCGCCTGCAACGCTTTGTCGCTCAGGTCGGGCGTGACTTTCATGGTCGCGGCATCGAGATCGATGTAGTTCACCGAGACCTGCTCGGGACTCATGAACGCCGACGTGTGCGCCTTGTAGTAGTCGGCGATCTGCGCATCGCTGACGTTCTGCTGGTCGGCGGTCGGCGCCGGCGGCGGCAGGTCGACGAAACTGAAATCGCGTTGCTGCAGTTGCAGGCGCAGGAAACTTTCCGCGTCGGCCTTGGTGCCGAAGGCGGTGCCGACGATGGCTTGGGGAATCTCGCGGCTCGCGAGATCCGAGCGGATCGAATCCTGGAATTCCTGCGCGGTCTTGCCGGTCTGGGCGAGGTACGCGAGGTACGTCGTGGAATCGAACTTGCCATTGACCTGGAACACGGGGTACGAGGCGATCTGGTCGCGAATCTCCGAATCCGGCACGCGGATACCCAGCTTCTCGTTCTCGTTCAACAGCAGTTGCCGGTTGATCACCAGCTTCAGCACCTGCTGCTTGACCTCGGGTTTCTCGAAGTCCGCCGCTGCCATCGTGTTGCCGGGCGCATTCAGTTGCGCCTGTCGGTAATTGTTGAAGGCGGTCTGGAAATCCTGCTGCGAAAGTTCGTGCCCGTCCACTTTCGCAACCCACGTTGCGTTGCTCTGGCTGAAGTAGCCTTCGATGCCGAAGAACAGGAATGCGATGACCACCAGCACACCGAAAATGGTGATGACGATCCAGTTCTTGAACAGGTTGCGGATGAATTGCAGCATGGGTCCCGCCGTGACGATGGCCAAATCAGCCGGCTATTGTAGGGCAAGGCGGCGGCCGCCGTGCCGTGTTGGTGGGTGCTGAGGGGATCGAACCCCCGACCCTCTCCGTGTAAAGGAGACGCTCTACCGCTGAGCTAAGCACCCCCGCTTCAATCAATACCGCATCGCATGCAGCGCGATTCAAACCGTTCCCCTCTCCCCCAAATGGTTTCATCGTTTGGGGGAGAGGGCAAAGGGTGAGGGGGCAACTCGCAATACCGGAATACTCCCAAAGTTGCGAACCTCATCCCCTCACCCAGCGCTGCGCGCTCGGCCTTCGGCCGCCTCTCCCCCGAGCCAGGAGCGCTCGGGGGAGGGGAAGAAAAACAAACGATTGCATTCCTCGAAACGCAGCGGCCGACGCAGATCGCGTCGGCCGCTGAAAACCAGCACACGGCCGGCGCAAGCCGGCCATGCTTCAAAGCTCAGTTCAGCGCATCCTTCAGCGCCTTGCCCGCCTTGAACGCCGGCACTTTGGAGGCCTTGATCTTGATGGTAGCCCCGGTGCGCGGATTGCGGCCGGTGCGCGCGGCACGCTTGCGCACCACGAAGGTGCCGAAGCCGACCAGCGACACATCGTCGCCTTTCTTCAGTGCACGCTTGATCTGGTCGGTGACGGCGTCGAGCGCACGGCCTGCATCGGCCTTGGACAGATCGGCGTGATCGGCGATTGCGTTGATCAACTCAGCTTTGTTCATGGAGACTCCC